>Ga0315298_1004490_pt1 | contig 20828 bp, 27 predicted proteins | sample WHS_1_MG_FD_203077 | JGI IMG/M metagenome (GOLD analysis project Ga0315298, IMG submission 203077) | Extremophilic microbial mat communities from Washburn Hot Springs, YNP, Wyoming, USA - WHS_1_MG | ecosystem: Environmental > Aquatic > Thermal springs > Hot (42-90C) | place: USA: Wyoming...
AGATGTCTAAATACTAAACCTTCTAAACTTTCCTCAAGCAATCTCCTTTTCCATTCCCTTAAAGTAGCTTTTGCTTCTAAATCAACCCACTCTACTACTTCTTTTGCAGTCTTGCAGTCAAGAATGTTTTCTCTTACTTTCATTTCGGGCTTACCTCCTTGCTCTGCTCTCAGTCTACTAAACAAAGAGTCTATCACAAGGTAGGTGAGCCCCTTACCTTTATCCTCTTAGAAAGGCCTGAGTAAAGTGAACGCTACTGAAAAAACAGTACTCTCTCCCCTCTTGCGGGAGAGAGTCAGAGTGAGGGGGATATCAGATGAAGGGACTAATAGCCATTTTCTGTCCTGAAGACAATCAGAACATGTGCCACTAATTCCACTGGACGAGTACACCCCCTTGATAAATATCTGCCATTAGACTAAAATAGTAATCATTATTAATGACCGCAATGAAGCGGAAGACTAAGCAGCGGGAGTTGATCTTGAAGGTCGTGCGAGGGACGAGGACGCACCCTACGGCTGACTGGATATATAACGAAGTAAGGAAGGAGATTCCAAATATCAGCCTGGGGACGGTGTACAGAAACCTGCGGCTTTTGTGTCAGAGCGGTGAGGTATTGGAGCTGGATATGTGCGGTACGTTGAGCCGGTTCGATGGCAGGACAGATAACCACTACCATTTTCGTTGTTTGAAATGCGGGCGGGTCTTTGACTTGGACGAGCCGGTGGACGAGGGGCTGAACAAGAGAGTTGCTGATAGGACGGGGTTTGAGGTGCAGTGCCACCGGCTGGAATTCCGAGGGCTCTGTCTGGACTGCAAGGATAAGTAAGCAGCTTTGCCCTGGGTTTGCCGGGGAAAAGGGAGTGTGAAGTGTCACAGCAAGGTTTGCACGCGACCTATATTGACACAGGGCCGTTGACAGGCTATAGTAGGGATAATCGAATAGCCGGTTGTGGTAGGGACTGGAGCAGGTGCGGTTGCTATTTGCTGTCGCCGAAAGAGCGCTGGGCAAGGGGGCTGCTGCATGCTGTTGCAGTAGCCCCTTTAGTTTTCGGCAAACAGGGGCAGGGCAAGGCCCATTAGCATAATTTTAGTGAAGGGAGGTGTTGAGCATGGCAATACAGAGATGGCGTCCCTGGGACGAGTTCCGTGAGCTGGAGAGGCGTATGGAGGAGATGATACGGCATCCGCTTCTTTCCCTGAGGTATCCGCTCGCCTGGTGGCGGGCTCCCACTGAGGAAGCAGCCTGGATACCAGCCCTGGAGATGTATGAGAAGGAAGACAAGTTCGTTGTCCGGGTTGAAGTTCCGGGTATGAAAAAGGAGGACATCGAAATCTCCGTCCTCGGTGATACCCTGACCATCAGGGGTGAGCGCAAAGCGGAGACCGAGGTGAAGGATGAGGACTATTACCGCTGCGAACTCTGTTATGGCAGGTTCTCGCGCTCGATAACCCTGCCCTCAGCGGTGCAGACAGCCAAGGTCGAGGCTACCTACAGGGACGGAATACTGGAAATAGTCCTGCCCAAAGCTCCGGAGGCGAAGCCCAAGAAAATTCAGGTCAAGGTGAAGGAGGCTTCAGCGGCAACCAAGCCTAAGGCGGAGTCCAAGCCGAAAACTGGCGAGACCAAGAAATAGATTGCAGCGTGGGGTGCCCTGCCCCTGTTGATTTAGTAGCCAAGGAGGAAAAGAATGGCAAAGCAAGTTAAAGTTTATTCCACACCCACCTGACCCTGGTGCGTAAAGGTCAAGCAGTGGCTTGACGCGCATAAGGTGACCTATCAGGATTTGAATGTGGCTACGGACAAGGCTGCCAGGGAGGAGATGGTAAATAAGACCGGTGGGAGGCTGGTGGTGCCGGTGGTGGAGATAGATGGGGAGGTGGCGGTGGGCTACGACGAGAACTGGCTAAAGCAAAAACTGGGGGTGTGAGGCTGTTAACATGCGCGAGCTGGTAATAGTCGGCGGTGGGCCGGCGGGGATGACCGCTGCTGTGTATGCAGCGCGGAAGAAGCTGGACGTAGTGCTCATAAGCAAGGATATCGGCGGACAGGTAAACTGGACGCTGGGTATAGAGAACTACATGGGCTACCAGTTCATCGAGGGGCCAGAGCTTATCCGCAGGTTTGAGGAGCAGGTGAAACAGTTCCCGCTGGAGACATGGGCAGGTGAAGCCGCTACCACCGTTAGACGCTCTAATGGTGGCTTCGAGGTGACCACCACGACTGGCAAAGTCCTGTCATCGAAGGCGGTAATAGTCGCCACTGGAAAGCGTCCCCGTCCGCTAAATGTCCCTGGGGAAGAAAAACTGCTGGGCAGGGGGGTGACCCACTGTGCGGTATGCGATGGGCCTCTGTTTGCCGGCATGAGAGTGGCGGTGATCGGTGGTGGTAACTCGGCCCTGGAAGCCGCTGACGATATGCTGAAAATAGCTGAACACGTTTATCTAGTCTCGCTGACCCAGCTTACTGGAGATGCTATTCTTATCGATAGAGTGAAGGCAGGCAATAACATAACCATGTTCCTAGAGCATGAGGTGGTGGAGATTCTGGGAGATAATATGGTGACCGGGATACGGGTAAGAGACTTGAAAACCACGGAGGTGAAAGAACTTGAGGTCAGCGGTGTATTTGTAGAGATCGGGCTGATACCCAATTCTGACCTGGTAAAAGGTCTTGCGGCGCTGAACGAGTTCGGGGAGATAAAGGTCAACTGCCGTAATGAGACCAGTGTCCCCGGTCTGTTTGCCGCCGGAGACGTTACCGATGTCCCGGAGAAGCAGATAGCGGTAGCGGTTGGGGAAGGAGCGAAAGCTGCCCTTCAGGCACACCGCTATCTTCAGAGGATGACTTGAATAATACGGGAGGCACTATGGAGCTTAAAGGCAGTAAGACGGAAGAAAACCTACGCCAGGCTTTTTTGCGGGAGCTACAGGCGCAGGCCTATTACCGGTATTATGCGCAAGCAGCTAAAGAGGCCAGGCTGGAACAGGTAGCGGAGATGTTTTTGGCGACGGCGGCTAACGAGGCTGAACATGCCTGGCATGAATTTCAGTTTCTTGGTGGCGTCGGCGATACTCAGACTAGCCTTAAAACTGCTATTGACAAGGAACGCGAGGAGGCAGAGCTCCTTTATCCGGAGGCAGCAAGGATAGCCCGCGAGGAGGGTTTTGATGAGGTAGCTGATTTCTTCGAACGCATGGGCAGGGTGGAGGCAAAGCACGAGAAGAATTTTACCGAGCTTCTGGAGAGGCTGAACAAAAGCGAACCCGCCAGAGGCAGGACAGTTGGGCATTCCGAGGTATGGATGGCGCAGCTGATGTTGCCGGAACAGGCAAACCCTGCCGGCTTCGTCCACGGTGGCGAGCTGATGAAGCTGATGGACAACGCTGCCGGAGTGGTAGCGGCACGGCATAGCCGGGCGAATCCGGTCACCGCCATGGTGGAGGACATAAACTTTCATACGCCGGTGCGGGTGGGCGAGTTGGTGCTGGTCCACGCCAAGGTGACTTTTGTCAGTCGCTCCTCTATGGAGATAAAAATAGAGGTGGATGCTGAGGAGCTGCTCACCGGGGAAAGAAGGCGTGCGCTAAGCGCCTATTATGTCATGGTGGCTGTTGACCTTCAGGGCAAGGCAGTGGAAGTACCACCACTCATCGTAATCACGGAGGAAGAGGAAAGGTTATTCAACGAAGGTCTGGCAAGATACCAGGCGCGAAAGGCAGAAAGAACACGGGAAGGAGGTGTCTAAACTTATGAAAAAGATGACCGAAGGCAATCTTGGTAACGCCTTTGCTGGTGAGAGCCAGGCGCATATGAAATACCTGATTTTCGCCGACAAGGCGGATGAGGAAGCCAGGCCCAATGTGGCCCGGCTGTTCCGGGCTATCGCCTATGCTGAACAGGTACATGCGGCTAACCACCTTAACGCCCTGGGTCTGGTGGGCGACACTGCATCGAACTTGCAGGCAGCAATCGATGGCGAGAACTTCGAAGTGGAGGAAATGTACCCGGCTTACAGGGCAGTGGCTGAACTCCAAGGCGAAAGGAGGGCGGTGCAGAGCATGAACTTCGCTCTCGAGGCAGAGAAGATACATGCCGGGATGTATCAGAAAGCGAAGCAGGCTGTCGATAGCGGCAGCGATATCAAATTAGGGGATGTGTTTATTTGCAGCGTCTGCGGTTACACTGTGGAAGGAGAGGCTCCGGAAAGATGCCCGGTGTGCGGCGCAACAAGGGCCAGGTTCAGGAAGTTCTAGAGGTGGATGTTGACTGAGCAGGCGCAACGCAAGGTCTATATGGATTATGTAGCCACCACACCAGTGCTGCCTGAGGTGCTGGAGGCGATGCTTCCCTACTTTCGCCAGGCCTTCGGCAATCCGCAGTCACTCCATCTCTGGGGAGATGAAGCGAGGGAGGCAGTGGAGAGGGCGAGGCAACAGGTGGCGATGCTGATAAATGGGGCAGCGGAGGAAATCATTTTCACCTCGAGCGGGACCGAAGCTAATAACCTTGCCATAAAAGGGCTGGCTCAGGGGCAGGTGGGAAAGGGGAAACATATTATGGTCTCGGCGATTGAGCACTTTTCGGTACTGCACGCGGTACGAACACTGGAGAAAGCCGGTTTCGAAGTTACTGTGGTGCCTGTGGACAAATACGGGCTTGTTGACCCCGACGATGTGGTACGAAGCCTGAGAAAGGATACGGTGCTGGTGTCGGTGATGCATGCCAATGGTGAGGTAGGCACCATCGAGCCCATCGCTGAGATAGCTAAAAAAGTGAAGGAGGCTGGAGTACTGTTCCACACCGATGCCATAGCCAGCACCGGGAATATACCCGTGGATGTAAAAGAGCTGGGGGTTGATGCTCTGAGCCTGGCAGGGAACCAGTTCTACGGGCCCAAAGGTGCGGCTGCACTGTGGGTGCGCAGAGGGCTGCGCTTGATACCGCTTATGGATGGTGGTGTACAGGAGGGTGGCAGGAGGCCGGGAACGGAGAACGTGCCTGCGATTGTGGGTCTGGGCAAGGCTGCGGAACTGGCGAAAAATGCTATGTCAGGGCGCTCCCAAAGACTACAACAGTTGCGCGACAGGCTGATAAAAGGGGTGCTTTCTTCTATCGAGCACGTGATTCTTACCGGACATCCTGAGCAACGGCTACCGCACCATACTAGTTTTTGCATTCAGTTCATTGAAGGTGAGGCCATGTTAATGCTGCTCAGCAATGAGGGCATCGCTGCCTCCAGCGGTTCAGCCTGCACCTCGAGGGCGCTCAAGGCTTCACACGTGCTGATAGCTATGGGTATACCTCATGAGATAGCTCAGGGTTCCTTGCTTTTCAGCTTGGGGCTGGAGAACAGCGATGAGGACATAGATTATGTATTGCAGAAGTTGCCGCCAATAGTTGCCAGACTAAGGCAGATGTCGCCGTTATATGCCAGGTTCTTGAAGCGACAAAGGGGGTGAGAGTAAATGCCGATGTATAGTGAGAAGGTGATGGACCATTTCATGAACCCACGCAATGTAGGGGAAATAAAAGATGCCGATGGCATCGGTGAGGAGGGTAATCCTGTCTGCGGCGATATGATGACCTTCTACATCAAGGTGAAGGATAATCGCCTTGAGGATGTGAAGTTTCAGACCTTCGGTTGCGGGGCTGCTATTGCTGTTTCCAGCATGGTGAGCGAAATGGCCAAGGGGAAGACGCTGGAGGAGGCTCTGGAGATAACCCCTAGTGTCGTGGCCCAGGAGCTCGGAGGGCTTCCCAAGAATAAGTACCACTGTTCTAACCTCGGGGCACAGGCACTACGCAGGGCTATCAAAGACTATGCTAGCAAACATGGGCTCAAGCTGAAGGGTCTGGAGAAAGGAGACGAAGAACATGAAGGAACAGAAGAGGGTTGAGGAGGGGAAATGCCTCTGTCCTTATTGTGAGCAGGAGATTTTGGTCGCCAGCATGCCCTTTTGCCAGGCCTGTAGTATCGTTTTCTGCCAGTGCCTGGAGTGTAAGGTGACTATCCTGGACAGAGATGCTACGGTGTGTCCTAAATGCGGTGCCAAGTTGAGCTAAACGGGGACAATTATATGGTGAGGTCAAAATATGAAGGCGGATGAGACTTTAGACTGCGTCGGGCTGTACTGTCCTATGCCGATAGTCCATACGGCAAAGAAGATCAAAGAGATGAAGCCGGGACAGGTGCTCGAGGTACTAGCGGATGATAAGGGGATAAAGGAGGACATGCCCAATTGGTGTAAGATGACGGGCAACGAATTTCTGGGAGTTGAGGAAGATGGCGGGGTGTACCACGCGTTTGTGCGTAAGACAGCGTAAGAAAGGCGGAGAACAGAGATGAAAGAGGAGCAAACAAGAGTAATCGAGGCACTGCGTGTTGCCCTGCAGATGGAACTGGATGGCAAGCAGTTCTATCTTACTGCCAGCAGGGAAGCCGGTGACAGATTGGGCAAGGAGCTTTTCGAGTGGCTTGCCGGCGAGGAGGATAAGCACAGACAGAGGTTCGAGCAGATTTACGAGGCGCTGAGAAAGAACGAGGGCTGGCCGGTGGTCGAGGTCAAGCCTGAGGCGGGGAAGGGCTGGACAAGCCTGTTCCGTGGGGCAATAGAACGAGGGAAAACGGGGGACAACAGTAAGGAACTGGATGCCGCTGTTAAAGCTATGGAGATGGAAGAAAAGACGCGGAAATACTACGAAAGTCAAAGTCGGGAACCGCTGCCTGAAGTGGCTAGGAAGTTCTATTCAGCCCTGGCGGAGGAGGAGCGTGGGCATTATCTGGCACTGGTGGAATATCGGGAGTACCTTATAGACCCGGCGGGCTGGTTCCGCAAGGCGGAACATCATTCACTTGACGGTGGTTAAGGAGGCGTTATGGATACCGAGAACTTGCTTGAGATAAAGGACCTAGCAGTAGAGGTCGGTGGTAAGGAAATACTCCACAATGTCAGCTTGACCATCAAACCTGGCGAAACACATGTCCTTTTTGGGCCCAACGGCAGCGGCAAGACCACGCTGCTTATGGCGATAATGGGACTACCGAAGTACCGGGTAATCCGGGGGAGCATTTTATTCAAGGGGAAGAACATCACCGGTTTATCAGTTGATGAGCGTGCCAGGCTGGGGATCGGACTGGCACTGCAGCGGCCTCCGGTGGTTCGGGGCGTAAAGACCAGGGATATGGTAGCTGCCTGTATGCGGGAGCGAGCCAGCGACGAAGCTATCAGAAGACTGGCGGAGAAAGCCGGCATGGTCGATTTTCTAGACAGAGAGCTCAATTACGGCTTCTCAGGAGGAGAGACGAAGCGCTCAGAGCTATTGCAACTTCTGGCACAGGATCCGGAGCTGGCGCTGCTGGATGAGCCAGAGTCTGGTGTCGACCTGGTGAATGTGGCGCTGATAGGGGAATTGATAAACGAACTTCTGCATAAGGGACATCCTATGCGTGAGCGCAAGCATTCCGGGTTGATAATCACCCATACTGGCCATATTCTGGATTATGTTCACGCCCGGACGGGCTATGTGTTGCTGGATGGGCGTCTGGTGTGTGAAGGTGACCCACTCGAGATACTCGAGACCATAAAGAGAAAAGGTTATGCGGAGTGCTGGAAATGCGCCATGTGAAAAAGCCCGACAACTTTGGCGAAAGAGCTAGGGCGGCGGCAAATAAGCCAGCGGCTTTCGGCGAAGACATTGACCTAAACAAGTTTGTGCATACTTCCGAGGAATTGCCCTATCAACAGGAGCTGTCGCTCCTTCCTGACGAGGTGAGGAAGAAAATGGTGCAGGTGGGGGTGGTGCCAGAAAGCAGCGACCAGCGTGCAGGGACTTTCATCCAGATGGACCACTCCGTGGTGCATAGCCTAGCGAAGCAAGAAGGGGTGGAGGTGATGGGCATCGGGCAAGCTCTGGAGGTTCATGACTGGGTTAGCGGTTACCTTTGGAAAGCGGTGGCTGTGGACACGGACAAATATACGGCGCAGGTAGAGTTGGGCCAGAGCAATGGCTACTTTATCCGGGCTCTACCGGGGAGCAAAACGATATACCCGGTGCAGGCCTGCCTCTACCTTTCCAAAGCCAGGCTGGCTCAGAAGGTGCACAATGTAGTCATCGCCGAGGAAGGTTCGGAGCTGCATATCATTACCGGCTGTACCAACGCCCCCAGGGGTGAGCCGGGGCTGCATATTGGTGTCTCCGAGTTCTATGTCAAGCGCGGTGCCAAGCTCACTTTTACCATGATACACAACTGGACGCCGGAGATAGCCGTGCGTCCACGCACCGGAATAATTGTGGATGAGGGTGGAGTGTTCATCAGCAACTATGTCATCCTCAAGCCGGTGGGCTCGTTGCAGATGTACCCGGTAGCGCGTTGCACCGGTGCTAATGCTATAGTAAGGTTCCACAGCATTCTCATCGCCACCCCTGGTTCCAGCATGGACGTGGGGTCGAAGGTTCTCCTTGAAGCACCCGGTGCCAGGGCTGAGGTGGTGTCGCGGGCTATAACCACCGGTGGAACTATAATTGCCCGTGGTTACATTGAGGGTAGTGCCCCTGATGTCAAGGGACATCTGGAGTGTCGTGGTCTTATCCTTGATGAGGGTGGTGTCATTTATGCGATCCCGGAGCTTAAGGGCACCATCCCGGGCGTCGACCTCTCCCACGAGGCGGCGGTGGGCAAAATAGCCGAAGAGGAGATCGAGTACCTGATGATCCGTGGACTGACACGTGAGGAGGCCACCGCGGCCATAGTCAGAGGATTCCTTAGGGCGGGGATCGAAGGCTTGCCAGCGGAACTTGATGCCGAGATTCAACGCGCCATTGAAACCAGCGAAAAGACGCTCTTGTGAAACCGAAAAAATTAACGGGGGTGGGCAATGAACTTAAAGGCACTTTTTAAACTCAGTTATGGAATTTATGTAGTGGGCTCGAAGAAGGATGGTAAACTCAACTGTCAGATTGCCAATACCGTCTTTCAGGTCTCCTCAGAGCCACCTACTGTCGCCGTAGCCATAAACAAGCAGAACCTGACACACGAATTTATCGTTAGCAGCAAGGTGTTTTCGGCATCAGTGCTATCTCAGGAGACGCCACTGAGCTTTATCGGTGGCTTCGGGTTTAAGTCGGGACGGGATGTGGACAAGCTTGCCGGGGTGAACTACAAGACCGGCACCACCGGAGCGCCGATAGTGCTGGAAAATGCACTTGCTTATCTTGAGGCCAAGGTGGTCAACCAGATGGATTGCGGCACACATACGCTTTTCCTTGGAGAACTGGTGGACGCGGATGTGGTCAAAGAGGGTGAGCCGATGACCTACGCTTACTACCATCAGGTCAAGCGGGGCAGCACTCCGAAGACGGCCCCCAGCTACGTTGAGGTAAAGGAGGCAGCAGCCAAAATGGCGAAGTACAGGTGCACGGTGTGTAACTATGTCTATGACCCCGAGGTCGGTGACCCCGATGGTGGCATCGAGCCGGGGACACCTTTCGAACAGCTACCCGATAGCTGGGTGTGTCCGGTGTGCGGTGCCAGCAAAGACCAGTTTGAGAAGATATAAGGAGACGTGCCAGATGGCTGAGGAATTTGGCAGCAATAAGCGTGAGATACTGAAGCAGTTGCTCAAGAGACTCCACCACGGTGCACCACAGGTAGAGGTGGAACAGGAATTCCGCAAGCTGGCAAAAGAGGTCACGCCGCTGGATATCGCTGCGGTGGAAGAAGAGCTTATCAAAGAGGGTATGCCCAGGGAGGAAATACAGCGGTTATGCGATGTCCATTTAGCGGTGATGAGAGAAGCTGTGGGGAGGGAGAAAGTGTCGGTGCCGGAAGGCCATCCGTTGTATATCCTGATGGAGGAACACCGGCTGCTTCTTGAATTTGCCGGCAAGCTCAGAGAGGTGGTGGGGATGGTGAAAGAGGCGGGCAATCTTAAGGATCTCGGTGCTGAGGTGGAGCATTTAGGGCATCTGGTCCAGCACTTCAAGGACTCGGAGAGCCACTACATCAGGGAGGAAAATGTGCTCTTTCCCACTCTGGAAAAACACGGCATCACCCAACCACCGGCGATAATGTGGATGGAGCACGACAAGATTAGAGGGATAAAGAAGGAGCTGTATCAGGTGGTTGAAGGGGCGCATAAAGCAGCCTTTTCAGACTTCGCCGCTAGGCTTGACCATTCGTCGCTGGAGCTAGCGGAGATGCTCTCCAGCCATTTCTTCAAGGAGAACAACATCCTCTTCCCCACGGCTTTGAAGGTCATCAGCGAGGAGGAATGGCGCGGCATCAGGCAGCAGTTTGATGAACTCGGCTACTGCTGCTTTACCCCTGAGCCGGCCAAGGCCTCGCTTGCTCCAACCGTAGCTGTGGCACAGCCAGTTCTGGGAGCGGAGGGCGTGGTCTCTTTAGAGACCGGTAGTTTCTCAATTGAAGAACTAGAGGCGGTGTTCAACACCTTGCCAGTGGACATCACCTTCGTGGACAAGAACGATACAGTACGCTATTTCAGCCAGTCCAAAGAGAGAGTCTTCGCTCGCACCAAGGCGGTCATCGGTAGGAAGGTGCAGCAGTGCCATCCGCAGAAGAGCGTGCATGTGGTCAATCAGATACTCGAGGACTTCAGGGCGAGGAAGCGGGATATGGCTGAATTCTGGATAAACTTGAAGGGCAGGCTGGTCTACATCAGATATTTTGCGGTACGCGGCAAAGAGGGCGAATACCTGGGCTGTCTTGAGGTAACTCAGGACATAACCGATATCAAAAAAATCGAAGGTGAGAAAAGGCTATTGGACTGAAATCCGTAGTTTGATGCTGATTCAGAAAGAGGTGAGATATGAGACCGAGGGAGATAAGGCGCGGCGTCTACTGGGTAGGGGCAGTTGACTGGGACAGGAGGCTGTTCGATTCGTTGATACCCCTGCCCGATGGTACCAGCTATAACTCATATCTCGTGCAGGGCAGCGAGAGGATGGCCCTGATAGATGCCGTTGACCCCACCATGGAGCGGGTACTTGTGGGGAACCTGGAGACGTTGGGCATAAACAGAGTCGATTATCTCATCGCCAACCATGCTGAACAAGATCACGCCGGCGCCATTCCCGCAGTGCTGGCAAAGTATCCCGAGGCTAAAGTGGTGTGCACGCCGAGGTGCAAAGGGATGCTCATCGATTTGCTGATGGTGGCTGAAGATAGGTTCATAACCGTGGAGGACAGAGGGACGATCTCCCTGGGCGACAGGACGCTGGAATTTATCCATGCCCCCTGGGTGCACTGGCCGGAGACGATGCTCACCTATTTGCGAGAAGAGCGGATTCTGTTCCCCTGCGACTTCTTTGGCTCTCATCTAGCGACCTCTGACCTGTATGTCACTGACGAAGGACAGGTGTATGAGGCGGCGAAGAGGTATTATGCCGAGATTATGATGCCCTTCCGCGCCACCATACAAAAAAATCTAGAGAAAGTCAAGGAATATAAAATCGACATCATCGCACCGAGCCACGGTCCGCTGTACGACAGGCCGGAATTTATCCTTCGGGCCTACCATAGCTGGGCGTTCGATGAGCCGAAGAACATCGTGGTGTTGCCCTATGTGTCCATGCACGACAGCACAAAGCGCATGGTAACTCACTTTGTGGGCGCGCTGGTGCAGAGGGGCGTTGCGGTAAAGCAGTTCGATTTGCCGGTGACCGACATCGGCAAGCTGGCTATGGCGCTGGTGGATGCCGCCACCGTAATTATCGGTACCCCGACGGTGCTCGGTGGGGCTCATCCTGCAGCCGCTTATGCGGCTTTTCTCGCGAACGCACTGCGCCCTAACTTGAAGTTCGCCTCTATCATCGGTTCCTACGGTTGGGGCGGTAAGACCGTGGAGCAACTCAGCGGTATGCTGACCAATCTAAAGGTGGAACTCTTGCCACCGGTCTTAGTAAAAGGCTATCCCCGCGAGGCTGATTTCAAAGCTCTCGATGACCTTGCGGAAATGGTGAAACAGAAACACCGGGAAATCGGTGTAATTTGAAAATAAAATAGAGGGGGTAGAGATGAGTGTAAAGGTAGGTAAACCAGCACCGGACTTCGCTGCACGGGCGTATCACGAAGGGAAGGCAAAGGACATCAAGCTCTCCGATTACCGGGGCAAATGGGTAATGCTCTGTTTCTATCCTGGTGATTTTACCTTTGTCTGACCGACGGAGCTGTCGGCAGTTGCCGCCAGGTACAGAGAATTTCAAGAGCTCGGTGCGGAAGTGTTGTCCATAAGTGTAGACAGCATATTCTCTCACAAGATCTGGCAGGAAGAGGAGCTTTCAAAGATGGTGGAGGGAGGCGTGCCTTACCCTATGGTCTCTGACCCCGGCGGGAAAATTGGCTCGCTCTACGGCGTCTATGATGAGGAAGCTGGAGTAAATGTCAGGGGACGCTTTCTGATCGACCCCAACGGCATTATTCAGGCCATGGAGGTGCTGACACCGCCGGTGGGGCGCAATGTCACTGAAACCTTGCGACAGATAAAGGCATATCAGCACCATCAGGCGACTGGTGAAGTTATGCCCTCTGGATGGCAGCCAGGCAAGCCAACGCTGAAGCCGAGCATGAAGCTGGCAGGCAAGGTCTGGGAAGTTTGGAACCCCAAGATGGAGTAGCATTGTCAGAATGAAGGCAAAGCTCTGGGTTAACCACAGGCCAGTAGAGTTGAACCGCTTCGTTGAAGACCTTGTGGCAAGGGTCTCTGTGGCCATTGTCTCGGCACTGAAAGGGACTGGGGACATGCAGGAACTCGATATAGCCCTGACCGGCGAGGAGGTCAAGGTGGCTGTGGACGGGCGAGAAATCCCTTTAAACCCATTCACCACAGAGGTCATCGCCAGCACCTTGCGGGGTCTGATATCGCCGCTCAAGGGTGTGGACGGCGCCGCACAGGTTAGTGTTAGCGTAAAAGTAGATTAGATGGCGACCAAGAAGTCAGTATTCCGCGTGCATGGCATGACCTGTGCCTCCTGCGTTGCCAGGGTAGAAAAGGCGCTAAAAGAAGTGCCTGGGGTGGTGGCAGCTAATGTCAACCTGGCTTCAGAAACGGCCGTGGTGGAGTATGAGGATGGTACCGGGCTTGCCGAGCTGTGTCGGGCGGTGGCCCGAGCCGGCTATGAGATGGGGGCTGAGGTGGGGGTTGAGGGTCTCGGACTTGCTAGCACCGGCGAGGTAGAAAGGCTCAAAGTCAAATTAATTGTGGCGCTCGTGCTGGCTGCCTCAGTGATGGCTTTGAGCATGGCGTTCGATTTCCCAGGTAAGCGATATCTCCTCTGGTTACTGGCGACACCGGTTCAGTTCTGGGCGGGTTGGGAGTTCTACCGCGGTGCCTGGGGTGCGCTTAAGCACCGCACCGCTGATATGAACACCCTTATCGCTGTGGGCACCTCGGCGGCCTACTTTTATAGCGCGGTAGCAGTCGTTTCCCCTCAACTATTTTCGGGGGCTAAAGCAGTGGCTGACGTCTATTTTGATACTTCGTCCATGATAATAGCCCTGGTCTTGCTGGGGCGTTTTCTGGAAGCGGGAGCCAAGGGACGGACATCTGAGGCAATCAAAAAACTTGTTAGTCTCAGGCCGGACAGAGCAACAGTGCTTCGAGACGGTGTGGAGGCTGAAGTGTTGGTCGAGGAATTAAAGGTCGGGGATATCGTGGTGGTGCGCCCCGGTGAGAGGATACCGGTGGATGGGGTGGTGAGGCTGGGACATTCTGCAGTGGACGAATCGATGATAACCGGGGAGAGCCTGCCGGTGGAGAAGAAGGTAGGAGATGCTGTTATCGGCGGCACCATCAACCTCACCGGCACCTTTCGGTTTGAGGCCACAAGGGTGGGCAAGGACACTATGCTTGCCCGCATCATCAAGATGGTCGAGGAGGCGCAGGGAAGCAAGGCGCCAGTGCAGCGCCTGGCGGATGTCATCGCCAGCTATTTCGTGCCCGTGGTGGTAGGAATAGCTGTCATCACCTTTGTCGTCTGGTATTTCCTCGGTCCAGCGCCAGCCATGACGCATGCACTGCTCAATTTCGTTGCAGTGCTTATCATCGCCTGCCCCTGTGCCTTGGGCCTGGCCACGCCCACCGCTATCATTGTGGGTACGGGCAAGGGCGCTGAAAACGGCGTCCTCATCCGCAGTGGAGAGGCGCTCGAGATAATGGGGAAAGTGGACTGCGTGCTACTGGACAAGACGGGCACACTGACTACGGGCAAGCCCGTTGTTACAGACATAGAGCCGTTATCCCCTTTCAGCAGCGATGAAGTACTGCGGCTGGCGGCTTCTGTCGAGCACAACTCGGAGCACCCCCTGGCAAGGGCTATTGTGCGCCGTGCTCTGGAAAAGGGGTTGCCGCTGTTGCAGACATCGGCCTTCAACGCCATGCCGGGGTACGGTGTTGAAGCCATGGTGGGAAAGGGAAGGATTTCGCTGGGGAATATCAACCTCATGCAGCTCAGAAAGCTTTCCCTGGACGGCATCTTGCCTGTGGCGCAGCGCCTCTGGGAGCAGGGCAAGACAGTGCTGTTTCTGGCTGTGGGCGGCAAGATTGGCGGACTTATCGCCCTCGCTGATACCCTGAAGCCGGAAGCTAAACAGGTTATTGATGCTTTGCACGGTATGGGGATTGAGGTGGCGATGCTTACCGGTGACAATGAGCGCACTGCCAGAGCGATAGCTCGTGAGGCTGGTATAGACCGGGTGCTGGCTGAAGTGTTACCCGAGAACAAAGCCCTGGAGGTGTTGCGGTTGCGGAGGGAGGGAAAAGTGGTGGCGATGGTGGGCGATGGCATCAACGATGCCCCGGCACTGGCTCAAGCGAATGTGGGCATCGCTATTGGCACTGGGACAGACATTGCCATGGAGGCCGGGGACGTTGTGCTGGCGGGGGGTGACCTCCGTGGCATCGTCGCAGCAATATCCTTGAGCAGACGCACCATGCGTACTGTCAGACAGAACCTGTTTTGGGCGTTTGCCTATAACACAATGCTCATACCCGTAGCAGCGGGGGTACTTTACCCGGTTTTTTCCGTTAATGGTGTACCTCCAGCACTGCGGTTCGCTTTGGGTGAATATGGTTTCTTGAATCCGGTGCTAGCGGCGGCAGCGATGGCTGCCAGCTCCATAACGGTGGTGTTAAACTCATTGCGTTTGAAAGGTTTCAGGCCAGAGAGATTGGAAATGACCGAGAAAGGGGGTGAAAGAATGGCTACTGACCCGGTATGCAAGATGGAGGTGAAGGAGTCGGAAGCGGCAGCGACATCCGAATATAAAGGCAAGAAATACTACTTCTGTGCCCTTGCCTGTAAGAAGGCTTTCGACCAGAACCCGGAGAAATATGTTACCTCCGATATGCCAACTGAAATGCCGAGGCGAAGGTGAGGCGTATAGGTACCTGGATAGCCGTGAGCTATCTAAAGATTAGCTCAAGAAAGGAGTAGTGTAATGGACAAAGAGAAGGTTATTGCTTTACTCAACCAGGACCTTGAGGGTGAGCATGGCGCCATTATCCAGTATCTGCTCCACGCTTATTCAATGGGTGAGGGGGAGTTAGCCTGTGAAATCGAGGCTATAGCCAGAGAGGAGATGAGGCACTTCGACTGGCTGGCTGAGACCATAGTGGAGCTCGGCGGCAAGCCCAGCTTAAAGCGGGGTAAGATGCGCATGGAGGGGAAGACGGTGAGCGATTGGATGGGACAGGACGTGCTCCTCGAGGAAGATGCTATAGCTATGTACAAGGAGCACATCAAAGCTATCGATGACCCCAAGATAAAAAGACTGCTTGAGCGCATCCTTTCTGACGAAGAGTCCCACCGTGGCGACTTCCAGCACTTCGTAGACAAGGCGAAAAAGGAGGGGCTCAAGGATATCAGGGGGGAGCGAAATGACAAGGTAGCCCAGGTGCTTGACTGGGGCATCGAACACGAGTACACCGTGATACTCCAGTACCTGTTCCACTCCTATATGGCTAAAAATGAAGACATGAAGAAGCAGATGGAAGACCAGGCAATCAACGAGATGCAGCACCTGGGCTGGCTGGCTGAAGAGCTGGTGGGTGGGGGTGGCAGCCCCCGCATCGAACATACCCAGGTAGACCAGTCCACGAAGCCGGCGGATATGCTCAGGGCTGATATTGAGATCGAGAAGAAAGTGGCTGCAGAGTACGATAGGGCGGCCAAAGAGATAGCTGACGAGAAACTCAAGAAGTTGCTGCTGCGCATCAGGGACCACGAAATTTACCACACCGACGTGTTCAGCGACCTACTTAAAGAGGTGGAAAAGTAATAGAGTTCTTTTTGTCTGGGCTGTGGCGCAGTAATTAATCAATTTTAAGGAGGTAACAATGGCGAAGGTTACAGCTGTGGGACAGGTCTTCAAATGTAATATCTGTGGCAATGTAGTTGAGGTGAAGACGGTTGGTGGTGGGGAGCTAATATGTTGTGGCCAGCCAATGGAACTTCAAAAGTAAAGTTAGTGGAGGTGAAGTATGGCTTATCAAGCTAAGGACTACAGCAAACTTATCGGCATGGAAGGTTTCAGTGAAACACTGCTAAGAAACCACTTTACTCTATACCAGGGCTATGTAACCAACACCAACAAGCTGATGGATGCTCTGTCTGCGATGCTCAAAGAGGGTAAGCAGGGGACGCCGGAATATGCCGAGCTGAAGCGCCGGCTGGGCTGGGAGTTCAATGGCATGAGGCTACATGAGTACTACTTCGAGAACCTTGGTGGCAAGAGTGCCCTAGAAAGGTCGGGAAAGCTTGCCCGTAAGCTTAGCGAAGATTTCGGCAGCTATGAGGACTGGGAGAAGGACTTCAAAGCCAGTGGGACAATGCGTGGCATCGGTTGGGTGGTGCTCTATCAGGACAATCTTACCGGCAAGCTGTTCAACCAGTGGATAAACGAGCATGATGTCGGGCATCCGGCGGGCTGCATACCGATATTGGTGCTGGACGTCTTTGAACACGCTTTTATGGTCGATTACGGACTCAAGCGGGCTGACTACATCGAGGCCTTTTTCCGCAATATCGATTGGGGCACGGTGGAGAGCAGACTGACATAGTTCTGGGAAGGTTGAAAATGGGCAAATTCGTACTGGTAGGTGTGGTTAATGATTTTCCTGAAGGGGTGATGAGGGAAGTCAAGGCAGACGACAGGGAGGTGCTTATGGTCAGATCTGGTGGCAAGTTCTATGCGGCCGCTGCCCGCTGTCCACACATGGGTGGCAGGCTGGCGCAAGGTAAACTTGAAGGCACTGTGGTCACCTGCCCGTTGCATGGCTCCCAATTTGACCTCAGTGATGGGCATGTCGTCCGCTGGCTCAAAGGCACGGGAGCCCTTTCCGCCATAGGCAAAGCTATGAAGGGTCCTAGAGGACTACTCATCTACAACGTTAAGGTACAGGATGAGAAGGTTCTGGTGGAAATATGAACCGGCTCTGGGCAGCCGCTCAAAATGGCATAAAACATAGCATTGTGTCGGGGGTAACAATGTCACTAAGAGGAAAGCGCGTCGCCATCTTAGTCGAGCAGGACTTTGAGGACTCGGAGCTTATGGAGCCGCTTAAGGCAGTGAGGGAGGCTGGTGCACAGGTGTTCATCATCGGCAGCGGTTCCAGCACTACGTATAAGGGCAAAAGGGGTGGGGCTACGGTGAAGGCTGACCTACCTGCCGACAAAGTGAAGGCCGAGGACTTCGACGCCGTTATCATCCCCGGTGGTTATGCCCCGGACAAGATGCGGCTGTACCAGCCGATGATAGACCTGGTGAGGCAGGCTTATGAGCAAGGCAAAGTGATAGCTGCCATATGCCATGGGCCCCAACTTCTCATCTCCGCGGATATTGTGCGCGGAAAGCGGCTCACCTCCTGGCCATCGATTGTGGTGGACTTGAAGAATGCCGGAGCGGTATGGGTGGATGAGCCGTTGGTACGTGATGGCAACCTTATCACCGCGCGCAAACCGGCCGACTTGCCCCTGTTTAATAATGCTATTATCCAGGCCCTGGGTGGCAAGCCCTAGTTCTAAGAAAAGGTGGGTTCAAGCCTCCAGCCGGTAGCTGACGGTATCCAGAAACCAGCGGTTGTCTCTGAGTATCTTGTTCGTCTTCAGGAGCCTGATTTTTTCCTTAAAGATGGGGCCACCTATTACCAGGGTGTGATACTCGCCGTTCTCGCCGCAGAGGTCAATGTTCCTGCTTTTGAGATAGTCCATGAAGGCTGGCGACACCAGTTCACCAATCCATTCGGGACCGATGAGGTCTGCCTGAGCGCTGACCACCACGGCCTCAAAGCCACTATTGATAAAGGTGGTCAATACTTCCTCCGCGGACTTACCCCAGAGCGGCTCCAGGGCCTTTATGCCCAGTTCACCGCACACCCTTTCCACCCACTGCTTGTGTTCCTCTAGGTAAATATCGCCAAAGACCATGCCTTCTACACCTTCGGGGATGATACTTCTTACGGCTTCTTTAAACGCTGGCTCATAGTCGTCCCAGGACGTCTCCTGCTGCACTAGGGAGATGCGTAAGGAGTAGCTCTGCAGCTGGATGAGCCTGGATTCGGTACCATGAAAGTTGACCCTCTGGTATTCTCTGGAAATAAAGTTAACCAGATGCGATACTTGGAGCCCCTGCCGTATAGTCTCATAACAGGCAAGACAGCTATCCTTACCCCCGCTCCAGGAAACGATGTAACTCATCTGAAGCTAGCTCCGTGGCTGATGGTAGATTCTAGCTTTTTGTCGCCAGCGGTGTCCAGAGGTCTGGCTAATCGAAGCTGGGAAGCAGGGAGCACACCGATAACACTAAAAAGTGATTGCGTGTGAGATTGCTAGCCCACCACATTAACGGCATTCGCCCTGGAACTGCTATAATTCCATGCGGAGGCGCTTTAATACCAAGTCCCGGAGGGTCTAGATATGGAAAACAAAATCAAAGTGGGGGTGCTGGGAGCTACGGGGATGGTGGGGCAGAACTTTCTGGTACTGCTGAAGGACCACCCCTGGTTTGAGGTGGTCTATCTAGCTGCCTCGGCGAGCTCGGCAGGCAAAAAATATCGCGATGCCGTGGCGGGGCGCTGGCATATGCGGGAGGAGATTCCGGAAAAAGTGAGGGATATCGTGGTGGAGGATGCCAGTGACATCGATAAGGCCGTGGGCAAATGCAGTCTGGTCTTCTCGGCGGTGGAGATGGACAAGCAAGCGATCATCGAGATGGAGTCGAATTACGCTGCTAAAGGTTTTGCTGTGGTCTCCAATAACTCAGCCCATCGCAGCACCCCGGATGTGCCCATGGTCATTCCGGAGATAAATGCCGACCACCTTCAGATTATCCCTGACCAGCAGAAGAACCACGGTTGGAGCAAGGGATTTATCGTGGTCAAACCCAATTGCAGCATACAGAGCTACATGTTGCCCATTTATGCCCTTATGAAGGCGGGCTATGCTGTGGACAAGATGATTGTCACCACCCTGCAGGCGGTATCTGGCGCTGGTTACCCGGGCCCAGCTTCTATAGACATGATAGACAATATCATTCCTTACATATCGGGTGAGGAGGAGAAGTCCGAGGTCGAGCCCCAAAAAATATTCGGCAGGATAGAAAATGGCAGGTTTGTGCCTAACGAGAGCATCAAAATTTCGGCGCACTGCAACCGGGTGCCGGTGTGCGATGGTCACACTGCCTGCGTCAGCGTGCAATTCGCCGGCAAGAAACCGGAGATGGAGGAGATCATCTCTATCTGGCAGAACTTCACTGCCCTGCCACAGGAGCTGAAGCTGCCGTCGGCGCCTATCCCGCCGCTGGTCTACCGTGCTGAAGCGGACCGTCCCCAGCCGCAGAAGGACAGGAACACCGGCAGGGGGATGACGGTAACTGTGGGCAGGCTGCGCAGGTGCAATGTCTTCGATTACCGCTTTGTTGGTCTGCACCACAATACCATTAGGGGCGCTGCCGGCGGCGCCATCCTCATCGCCGAACTCCTCAAGGCGCAAGGGTTTATAAAGTAGGTATTGAATTTCGGGCCTGCGTGGAACCTATCAACTAAAAAGGAGTGACATGGACTACAGAAGAATGACCGCACCCTGTGGACTGGACTGCTTCAACTGCCCGGTATATCTGGCCAGGGACAACGAGAGGTTGAGGGCTGCTGTTGCCCGCACCCTGAATGTGCCAGTTGAGCAGGTTGTCTGCCGCGGCTGCCGGGAGGAAAACGGAACAATTGGCCTTCTAGGTATGACTGAGCCATGCAATGTTTACCGTTGTATTCAGAAAAAGGGGCTCGATTTCTGCTGCGATTGCCCCGATTTTCCCTGTGACCACCTCCATCCTTATGCTGACAAGGCGGCGGAAAGACCGCACAACACCAAAGTGTTCAATTTGTGCCTGATCAAGAAGATGGGGGTGGAGAAGTGGGCGGAGACAAAAGCCAGGAGTGTCAGGGATACTTATTTCAGGGGGCAGTTCAAGCTGTAAGGAAAAGAATGGAGGATTGACATTGAGAGAGATAACTGAGGGAGGTCCGCTGCTGGACAGCGAGGGCAATCTGATTGTCACCGGCTGGGCAAGGCAACCGCTGCTCGATGCCAACCTTGAAAATGTGAACATATATCCGCTTAAGCTGTTGCAGCCGCTACGGATAAAGCGCTGGCAGTATTACGGCATCACCATGCCGACTCACTTCTTCTCTTTTACCATCAGCCATGTCGGCTATCTGGCATCTGTCTTTGCGTATGTAGTGGATTTTGTTGCCAGAAAGTGCCAGGAGGAGACGCTGACCGTGCCCTTCGGCAGTGGTGTGGTATTAGCGCG
>Ga0315298_1004491_pt1 | contig 20828 bp, 21 predicted proteins | sample WHS_1_MG_FD_203077 | JGI IMG/M metagenome (GOLD analysis project Ga0315298, IMG submission 203077) | Extremophilic microbial mat communities from Washburn Hot Springs, YNP, Wyoming, USA - WHS_1_MG | ecosystem: Environmental > Aquatic > Thermal springs > Hot (42-90C) | place: USA: Wyoming...
AAGCCAGTGGCGGACGTTTTCCTGTTGAGAATAATAATAGGCGAGGAACAGGGGCAGGGCGAGCTTCATCAGTTCCGAGGGCTGAAAGGTCAACGGCCCGACTCCCAGCCAGCGGCGTGCGCCAAGATTGGTTTTGCCCGCCACGAGGGTGATAGCGAGCAGGATGATACCTATGACGTACAAGGTGGGCGCCCAGGCGCGGATACGTTCAGGTGGCGTGTTGGCGACGATTACCAAGACGACGATACCGATAACGAATCGCAAAAATTGGGCAAGCACCACGTGGACGCTTTCCTGGCTGCCGCTATATAGCACCGCGAGGCTGATGAGCATGAGTATCACGATGCCCGTCATGAGTGCCGGATCCAGTTTCCGCAGCGGTCGCAGCAGGCGAGTGTGCCAGTTCATGGGTTGATCCCCGGCGCTGTCACCATATGGAGATGGGTAGCGATTGCCGCCCTGGCAAGGAAGTCGGCGATACGCGGATGATCGGCTGGCGCGTAGGCAATATTATTGCCTGGGTGCCCTTGCCGTAACGCAAGAGCGTTACGGATGGATTGGCTGTCCACGACGAGAAGCCGATGAACGAATGGTCGATATTCCTGAGCGGGCTGCAGTGTGCTCATGTATGCCGCGGACGTAATGCGTGACGCAGATAATCGAGGATTAGCGTAAAAAGCGGCCACAGTAGAGCGCCGATCAAGGGTCCCAGGAGCAGCGAAAAGTGCCATGTGATAAAACCTGCCCAAGCCTGCCACAACCAGACCAGCAAACGGTGCGTGAGCAGTAACAGAAATATAAAGAACAACTGCTCCCAGGACGGCAGGCGACGGACTCTGCCAAGGCTGGTGTAGAGCAGATAAATCATAACAACCCCGGCGATGGCTTGTGCTCCCAGCATATCTCCGAGCACCATGTCCTGAAACAGACCAATCAGCCAGACGATGGTGAAGCTCAGTTCGGAGTTACTGCTGATCGCCCAATAGATGAGCAGCAGAGCAACAAAATCGGGATGGAGTAACGCATAAAGCGGGCCGCAGGGAATGATTTCCGCGGTAAGTGCAAAGAAAAGGCCGAGAATGAGCGCGATGGCGATCATGGCGTGGTTGCGGGCCTTGGGAATGGACGGTCCCAGAGCATAAGTACCGTATTCAACTGTCCCAGGCGAACAGCTGGTTGCACTGCAATCTGTGCAAAGGGTTGGTCACCATTATGGATCACTGCGGAAATCGTACCGACGTTCAATCCCGGTGGATAACGCCCGCCTAAGCCAGAGGTGACGAGCTTGTCACCGACTTTGAGGGTGGTGTTGCGCGGTTGAAAGGGGATTGCAAGGCGATCGATATCCCCCCTGCCGTCTACCAGCAAGGGCGTGTCCGCGCCAGCGGGCTGTACGGGAATGCTGCTGTCCAGGTCGGAAAGCAGAGCCACCTGACTGCTCATGGGAGAAACCCGGATTACCTGGCCAGCTACTCCCCCTGCGGCAAGAACGGGTTGCCCGACAAATACGCCGGCGCGCGCACCCATGTTGACGGTTAACAATTGGCTCCCAGGTGAGAAATTCTGCGCGATAACCTGTGCGACGGTTACCTTCCCGGGCGGCTGGGGGATGCTGTCAAGTAGCGCAAGAAGTTGACGGTTTTCGTTACGCAGGATATCTGCTTCTAATAGTTTGGGCTGGGCACGAATGAGCTCGGCGTGTAGTCTGATATTTTCGGATTCTAGCGCAGCACGACTTTGCAGGTAATTGTCAGCTTGCCGCCAGAAGCCGGCTTCCTGCATGCTTGTCCATTGCACCGGATAAGCCATGGTTAAAGAAACACTTTCCATGTTGGGATATTTTTTGCTGAGCACCGAAACAAATGCGGACAACAGAACAAGCACCGCTACGCGAAGGAGCGGCGGGTAGCGATGAGGAAAAAACAATGCAGGCATGGTAGCTCAGGAAGGGCCGTAAGCTTAATCGTCAGCAAACACCTCACCCAGCAGTTCCAGCTCTTCGAGCGCCCGGCCGCTGCCCCGCGCCACGCAGGTTAGCGGATCCTCCGCAACGATGACCGGTAGTGCTGTTTCCTCCATGATCAGGCGATCCAGATCGCGGAGGAGGGCGCCACCGCCGGTCAACACCATGCCCCGTTCAGCGATATCGCCAGCGAGTTCGGGGGGGGTCTGCTCCAGCGCGAGTCTGATGGCGCCGACAATTGCACCTAATGGCTCCTGAAGGGCTTCAAGAATTTCATTGCTGGTAATCGTGAAAGTCCGTGGAACGCCTTCAGCGAGATTGCGTCCGCGTACTTCCATGCTGCGTACTTCCTGACCGGGATAGGCGCAGCCCACCTTTTTCTTGATCTCTTCGGCGGTAGTCTCGCCAATCAGCATGCCGTAATTGCGACGGATGTAGTTGACGATCCCCTCATCCATTTTGTCGCCACCGACACGTACGCTCTGGGAGTAGACCACTCCACCCAACGCGATGACACCGACTTCGGTGGTGCCACCGCCAATATCCACCACCATAGAGCCGGTTGGTTCCGCAACGGGCATCCCGGCCCCGATGGCGGCCGCCATCGGCTCTTCAATCAGGTGTACTTCACGTGCACCCGCACTCATCGCCGACTCGCGGATGGCTCGCCGTTCTACTTGCGTTGCTCCATAGGGTACACAGACGATAATCCGCGGGCTTGGGCTCAGGAAGCGTTGATGGTGCACACGTCTGATGAAGTGCTTGAGCATGGCTTCGGTAATCTGGAAATCGGCAATCACGCCGTCTTTCAGGGGTCGGATTGCCGTAATATTTGCTGGTGTGCGACCCAGCATACGTTTGGCTTCTTCCCCGACATACATCCGACGACTGGTGGCCCCATGTCGCCCGGTATGGATGGCTACTACGGAGGGTTCAGACAGCACGATACCCTTGCCGCGCACGTAAATCAGGGTGTTGGCAGTGCCCAGGTCCACGGCGAGATCGGTGGAGAAAATCCCAAGAATTCTTTTGAATATCATCAAGTTGAAAGCCTTGCTGAAAGTGGAAGAAAGCGCTTCGAAGGGACAGTAAGGTCACTGCATCCGCAACAAGCCATGTGCATGGGGCAGTCTAGCATGAGCAATGGCCGAGACCAAAGCCATGAAGCCTGTGGATGGATGGGCCACAGCATCCGTTTTGAGGTGTGTCTGAACCTTTGGTGGATGCCGAGCAGGCTGAGTGTTCGGCAGAAATCAGCACGACGGGCACAAGAAAGCCGGCGCTGAGCGCCGGTGCGTTACGCGTGTTATCTGCAATGAAGTTTATAAATCGTAGGACTTCGGGAAGGCAATGCCGTGGTTGCTGGCCATATCTTTGTTGAGCACTGGCAGATCCAGTTTGTCTACGCGCACCTGCTTTTTGGACTGTAGCCAATGGGCGAAAACTTCCCAAATGGGTTTACCCTCCACGGGCTTCATGGATGCCCATCCGGCCACTTTATACTTTTTCGTGGATGATATGGATTTACCGCCAACCCGCATGTTGCTGCAGCGGTGATAAATCTTTTCATTAGGATCGAAATCGTATTGAATATTGCCGACCCGAATCATGTCTCCACCTTGTTGATAATAAGGGTTGGGGTTGAAAATATTATCAGCGACCTGTTCCATGATGTTTTTGATTTCTTCGCCTGTATAGGTATTAACGGTTACCTGGGGATAAGTGATGGCAGTTTGTCCCATCACATCCTCCATGGTGATGGTTTCGCCTGGAAGCTTACAGTAACCCCAGCGGAATCCCGGTGAGAAAGACACTTCACAGTCCATTTCTTCACACAACGCGTTGCAGATCAATTGGTCAAAAGTGCCGTTAAAATTGTCACGCCGATAGAGGAGGCTTTCGGCGATCGCCAAAGGCTGCGCAAGTTTATCTTTGTAAGGCGCGCGGACCTTTTGAATGTATGCGGACATTTCAGCATCCTCTTTGATCAGGTTAGAGAATACCGGCAGATAGTGGAAACGCCAGCCATTCAGCTTGCCTTTACCCACATCCAGATCAAATCGGGCCAATATTTTGCCGTTTGTGCTGGTATTTATGATCAGGGTTTTATTCACCATAAATGGCTTTGGGCCCATAATATCGTGAGTATGCCCGCCAAGAATGATGTCGATACCGTTCACCAGAGACGACATTTTTTTATCTACATCAGCGCCATTGTGAGAGAGTACGACGACCAGATCAACATGATGTTGTTCACGGCATTCCGTTACCATTTTTTGCATATGTTCGGTGTGGATGCCGAAGCCCCAGTCCGGCATAAAATGCCTGGGATTGGCGATGGGCGTGAACGGAAAAGCCTGACCGATCACCGCGATTTTGCGTCCGTTTACCTCATGAATGTGGTAGGGCTTGAATACTAGTTCCTGCCAGGTATTGCTAAAGATATTCTGTGCCAGAAAGTTTGCCTTCAGTTCGGTTTTGACCAGATGTTCCACCTGATCTTGACCATAGGTGAACTCCCAGTGACCGACAAAATCGTCAACGCCAAGTAAGTTCTGGGCACCGACCATATCTGCGCCTTTGGTCCAGAGGCTGGTTGCAGAACCCTGCCAGCTATCGCCACCGTCCAACATGAGTACTTTGTCTCCGCGTTGCGCCCGGTACCGCTTAACCAGGCTGGCGATGTGAGCATAACCGCCAATTTTCCCATATTTGTGGGCCAGGGTGTCATAGTCGAGGCAAGAATAGGCATATTCGTTGGATGCCGGTGTGGCTACTCCATAATAGTCCAGCATCCATTTCCCACAAAGATGGGGCGTTTGGTTAAGCGCAGGCCCAACACCGATATTCGTATCGGGTTCCCGCCACCAGACCGGTAAAAGCTGGGCATGGGAATCAGTCATGTGTAATAAAGTCACATTACCATAGTCGGGAATTTCATAGGGATCAGCATCAGCACCCCAAGCAGATTGCGCAGCACCGGGCGAAAAGAAGCTTGCGGCACCTGCAATGCCCATCAACTGCAAAAAGTCACGTCTTCCTAAATTCATGAAATCCTCCAATAGTGCTTAAAGCCCACCAGCCGCGGCCTGCTTCATCACTGTAATGATCTGCCGATCCAATTCATTGGCGACCTTCGCGGACTCGGCATTTTTCGGAAAGTATCTCAGGGCATAGGTGGGTAAATAGGTCATAAGTTTAAGTTGACCTCCCTGTTCATACATCACAATTTTACAGGGTGCAAAGGCTCCGAATTCTGGAGTGGTTTTGAGAATTTTAGCTCCCAACACCAGATTGCATACCTCATAGATAACATAAGGCTGGCTGTTCTTGATGCCGCGTGCTTTGAGCCCCTGCTGAACATCCAGAGAACCTACGAGATTCATGTTCTCTGCCTCCGCACCACTCTGGATTCCCATCTTTATTTGTGCAGGGGTAACCCCCTTTTGCACATTCACGATGTAGAGGGGGGTACTGGTATTGATGGCTGGCATCCCGGACACCGGTGCCGCAATACTTGCGGCGGCCGCAGGCCCGCAAAATAACAATGCACTGCATAGGAGGGTGGCTGGTATGAATGGAATCGACTTGAGTATATTCATATTTGTATTTCCCGTTAGTTGGTTGTTCCAGGGGAGCAGTTCCAGAGGAAGAGTGTCGCCCGGCGGCTTAGATGTGGGCCGATAGCCCGGAACATTGATCCTGATGCCAGTACTTAAACAGCCCATAAAATGTTCCGGATTACAATCTTCCATGCTTCCCGGTGCCGTCCCTGCTTTTTTGTCACATCCTTGCATATGTTTTTGCAGCGTGTTCTCGGCAGATCATGTGACCAGACGGGTCGGGAAGTAAGCGCTTTCTCCCGGTATCGGCAGCCCTCGAAAAGGGGGTAAGATTGATCTGCAACGTACTCATATCGGCACTGCCGTTTGATATTGGCTAGAGATTTCCGGACGGTACGCACAAATCAGGCTACGGTCAGTTTGGCGTCGGCGCTCCAAACCCCACCTTTGTTGTCTTTCCAGACCATCTTCAGAGTGCCGCTGTCTTCCGCACGTAATTTAAAGGCCAGGTAGGGATTGGCGCTCACTGCGGTGCTCCAGTCGATATCCAGGAGTGGCTTGTCATTGAACGTAATATTTACCGTCTGGATGATGTGAGCGGGAATAATCTTACCTGCCTTATCCTTCATCAGGCCGGTACTCATAGGGTGCATGATCAATGACCGCACTTCGATAATCTCACCTTTTTTTGCATTGCTTTCCATGCGAATCATTGGGTTACCGATATTCTTTGACATGAATGATATCCTCTATAAAGTTGGGGTTTTTCGGAATTAACCGCCGCAACCGCCGATAGTGACTTTGACTTCACGCGGTGCTGAGGCCATGAATTCACCTTTGTTGGTTTTCGCTACCACGCGGACGTTATCCGTCTTGGCCATCTTGATGCGTTCCTGAATATAAGCCTGTCCGCAAGCCGGGGTGAAGGTAAACTGGCTGGTAAGGGGGGTCGGATTGTGATCCACGAACAAGTAAACCGTGGCGATATAGTCATCGGCGGTCATCGGCGAATCAATTTCGATAGTGACGGGTACTGCACCACCGTTTTCGGCGATAGAGGGTGCAGTCAGTTTAACCTTGGATGAAACAGCCACTTGTGTTTTGCCTATGGTATTGCTCATGGCATCTTTAAGGACCTTGGCGTCAAAGGCCTTGGCGGGCCAGCCCGGTACATTATCTGCAAAGGCCAGTCGGGGCTTTATCAGGCCGATTCCCGCTGCGGCGGCGACCGCCCCGGTGGCTAGGGTGGTACCCAAAAACTGGCGTCTATGTATCGTTTTATTCATCACAAAAAATCTCCTTAAGTTTGTTCTCTGGTTTGATTCAAAGACCACATTTTTGCCAAATCCTGGTACCATGCGTAAGGGAACAGATTTTCAGAATACCGAGAAATATAGGCCAATCTTTACTTGACTCCGAAATCGTTGTGGAAAGCTGATTCCCTTTATGGGCCATGGCGCGCATGACAGGCAGGCCAGTTCCTTTTGCACGATCAACGGCGATAGTGCGCCAGCCTCAATATTATGGATCGTGGAATCAGCGACGGTGGTGTACGCATTTACCCCAAAAGGTAGAGCGGATGAAGAGCCAGCCAGTAACATCAGGTTGACAAGTCGACGCAAGCTGCGCTTCATTAATATGTTCCTCTGACGCTAAAAATTCCACGGGTGCGGCAATAATATCTAGCAGCTTTCATGCCAGAGAAGGTTTGCGCGTTTGCTGCCGGGCGACAATTGCTATTGTCGTCGATGATGTGGGGGATGTCCCGACGCAGGGGGTTGAACACCAGATAAAATCAGGCTGTTTTAATTCAAGTTATGAAAGAGGCGTGGGGCGTCGGGTTGAATTCCTGTTATCTGGGATCGGCAGTGCCGATTGCGGGAGCGTCGTGTGGTGCATTCCGGGTGGCTTCTGCTGCGCCAAAAGGGCCAGTTCGTTATGGCGTGTCCCGTTTATTGCTTCCATCAGGTGTCGATGGTGTCGTCTTCACCATCCTGATCACCCAGAAGTCCGATGTTTTTCATTTTGGTGCGCAACTGTTTGCGGCTGATTCCCAGGAGAACCGCCGCCTGGCTCTGGTTGAACCGGGTCTTTTCGAGCGCGTTGAGTACGGTTTGGCGCTCGAGTGCCGGCAGGTCGAACGGACTGCTAGAAGTAGGGAAAGCGTTATCGCTTTGGTGTCGGGCGATTTCGGTGGGTAGATCACTCCGCTGGAGGTGGCCATGACGATTGAGGACAACCATTCGTTCCAGAAGATTCTCGAGTTGACGGATGTTCCCTGGCCACTCATATGCCTCCAGGGCGGCTAGGGCGTCTGGAGCGATGGTGACCATGGGATCCCGACCGATAACCGTACAAATTTGGCGCAGAAAATGGTGTACCAAAGGTGCGATATCGGCTTGTCGCTGACGCAACGGTGGGATAAGGAGCGGAATCACATTGAGGCGATAGTACAGGTCCTCACGAAAGTGGCCTTCACTAACTGCCTTCGCAAGATCAACATGTGTGGCCGCGACGATGCGGGCCGCAAGGCGTTGGGGCTGATGGGTGCCGAGGCGGGTAAATTCCCGTTCCTGCAAGGCACGTAACATCTTGACCTGCATGGGCAGTGGCATATCACCGACCTCGTCGAGGAAGAGCGTGCCACTGGCCGCCATTTCCAACTTGCCCGCCTGAGCTCGGGTGGCGCCGGTAAAAGCGCCGCGCTCATAGCCAAAAATCTCACTTTCCACCAGTTCCAGAGGAATGGCACCGCAGTTGAACGCGACAAAAGGCTGTTCGGCCCGTGGCGATGCCTGATGCAGTGCGCGCGCAACCAGCTCTTTCCCGGTACCGGATTCTCCGGTGATGAGTACGTTTGATGGCGCCGGTGCTACCAGATCAATGGTCTCCAATAACGTCTCAATGGCGCGGCTCACGCCAATCAGGCCATATCGGCGCAACTCCCGGTGCAGCGGGGGCAGAGATTCCCCGTGCCGAGCCAAAGTCTGGCGGATGAGGGCAATCAGCTCGCCTTCATCGACCGGCTTGGTCAGATAATGCTCTGCCCCCGCCTTGATGGCTTCTACGGCCTGTTCAATCTCTCCGTAGGCCGTGGAGATGATGACCGGGATCTCTGGGTGCGTTTCCTTAATCCGGCGCAACAGATCTGTTCCCGACAGTCCGGGTAGTCGCTGATCGCTCAGAACCAGGGCGGGATGCTTGGTCTGTATCATGCCCAGAGCTTCTTCGGCATCTTCCGCGGCGATGGTCGGGTAGCCCTCTGCCTCTAGGACCGCGACAAGTACCCGGCGCAGATTCTTTTCGTCTTCTACAATCAATACAGGATTTGTCATGGACTACTCGCTGCTGAATTTCGAATGGCTCTAACTTAACCTATTTTTGACCTGAGCGGGGGAGACGCAGCGGCAAATGCAGGACAAAATCTGCTCCGCTTGTTGTGGAGCGTAGTTCTACCCCACCATCATGCACCATCATGATTTTGGTAACCACGGCCAGCCCGAGTCCGCTGCCTTTGGTTTTGGTGGTGACGTAAGGCTTGAAAATAGTGCTGTGTTTTTCATCGGGTATGCCAGGACCGTTATCGCGGACACCAATATTGAGTTGGTAGTATGGCAGCGACTCTGCGTAAAGGAAGATATGCCCACCTGTTGGTGGCAGGGCATCTATGGCATTGAGGAGCAGGTTACTGAGTGCCTGCCCGATCAGCGATGGGTCGAGCAGTGCGTGCAGCGACGGAGGGCAATCCACAGAAATAGCGATGGCTTTAGCCTCCAGATCGATGCTGTGGCGCTGTACGCTATGTTTCAGCAAACTGTGGATTTCTATGTCCACGGGCATGGCGGCATAGGGCCTGCCAAAATCGAGAAAGCCCTGAGTCATGTCGTAGAGGCGTTGTACTTCTTCTTCAATGATGCAAATGAAATCCCCTTGATTTTCCTCATTCCCATGGCGTACCAGGTAGCGTGCGGCACCGCGCAGAGATGACAAGGCATTGCGAATTTCATGCGCTACCTGCGCCGACATCTCACCGATAGTGGCCATACATTGCATGGCCTGCTGGCGTTGATGTAGCTGCCGAAGTTCCGTTAGGTGCTCTTTGAGACGTTGTTCTGTCAGGCGAAAAGCACGTTCCAGGCGATGCAATTCATCACCGGACAGGGGTTGGCACGGTGTTGTCGGGCGCTCCTCAAGGCCTAGCCGTGCTCCCATATTCTCAATCTCGCCAAGGAGCCGCAGTACCGGACGCGTCATTGCCAAACTCACCAGGTAAGCACCCAGTAAACCCAGTAAAGCTGTAATCAAGCCAAGTATCAGCAAACGGCTGGTCGTGCGATTCAATCGTTGGTTGACCAGTTCAGCAATTTGCTGGCGGTCGCTATTCACCCAGACAGCCCCGAGGCGATGCCCGCCCGCCAGGATAGGGGCCATAAACTGATCGGTCTGATGATTCGCCATATCGGGTAGTGGCAGCCGAATGACCTGCCCCAGTTGCGAAATATTCTTGCTGGCGACAATAACGCCCAAGTGGTTGACCACCACGATCGAGCGCACTAAAGGGTTATTGGAGTTTGCTAGCTTACTGAGTTTGCCGCCATCTTTGAGGAGCAACGGATCTGCGGCGTCGCTGGCCAGATTCTGAGTCAGGCGCATCAGTTCAGTCTGCACCTGACTGGTAAGATCCGTACGTACAGAGGTATACAGAAAGAGGGCAATCAAAAGATAGATGAGTGCCACCAGCAAGAGCACAAAAGCCATGCTCTTGGCACGCCAGGTCATATTCTGCCAAGACCGCAAAATGGGATGCACCACCACGATATAGGACCGGGTCAACTTGCGCAGGATGTGCGCCAAGAAGGTGTGTAATGTGCTTACCTCACGCGGGTCCGGAGACGCGCTGCGGAGCGCCGATACCTGGTTGTCCTTGAAAGAACTGTTCATGGTCTGGGCGAACTAAAGTTCTGAAAGCCCGTGTCCTTCATGGCCTCTGCGGGTAGCGCCAGGATCTTCTTTTCCACACGATCGCGCAACTCCGGCGACAACCGCCGATTGGCGGCCAGTGTCCAGGCTGGCGCATCCCCCCCATTTTGTATAATAGACCAGGTTCCGGGTAATTCCTTTTCCCGGGCAGTGATGGTTGCTACCCGCACAACGCCCAATTGCGCTTTGCCGTCGGCCAAATGGGTGAATACGGCGCGTTCCGATCCTACGGCCAACCAAACGATGGTGCGTCCGTCTGCGAGTTTATGCAGCTTTTTCGTCACAATGGACTTCCCACTGCAATAGGGGCTGGCGTAGGCGACCGATAGCGGGTCGGATAATCTAAACTTGGTCCCCTGCGCGGCATCGCGCGCGATGATGGCTAGCCCTTGTTCGCGTCTGTTCGGCACAGATTCCGCGAGCGGAATCATCCAGTTGTTCTCCGCCGGTACCATTTTGGGCGTCAGTAACGCGAAGTCAAAACGGCCCTTGCGCCCATCTGCGACATATGTCTCCTCATTACGGGGAATGACCATTCGGACAGGGCGCTGGGTGATGTGAGATAATGTCGCTTGCAGCGGCGCAAAAATACGATAGGCAGAGAGGGGGGTGAACGTGGGCGGGATACCGAGCGTCAATGCTTCCTGTCGAATCTTGGGATTCAAGGCGACACCATGTATGTCCTTATAGAGCGTACGCAGCACATTGTAGTCTTCATCGCTGATGGGCTGAAAGCCCGCAGCCAGCCCACCCAAAGCATGGAGAGCGGCTGGATCGGCCCGATAAGCCTGTAAAAAAGCGGCAGTCAGGCGCGATCGTATCATCGCCGGAACCTCGGATGAGGCGGCTAGCAGGTCGCCTGGCCCTACATCAGCGCGGGCGATAACGCGCAAACTGCCTGAACGCAAGTAGGGCGCCGCCACGTTTTCTGCCACGGCCGTTGCATCATAGAAACGTGCGGCCACGTCCATCAGCGCGCTTTGGTCAGAGCCGCTCTGGCGAAAGGTGCTGAAGCTTTTGCGCGTGAGTCCCACTTCGTGGAACAGCGACAGGGGAATCAGCGATGAAGCCGCACAGGCCGGATCTCCCATCACGAAGCTCTGGTTGCGGAGTTGGAGGATCCTATGAATGTGGCTATCCTTGCGTACGACAATCACACTATGATTCCCGCCAGGGGTGGGTGTTACCGCGACCAGTGGTCGGTAGGCTTCGGTATGCGCGGTGCGAATATAGGAGATCGGGCAGAACAGGGCAATCTGTGCCGTCGGTTTCTCGGCCTCATTATAGAAGTTTTCCAGGTTGGCACTGAAGCTGAGGGTGACCTTTTGGCCTATTGCCTGGCTCAGATACTTGGCGAGCGGCGTGAACGCGGCGTACATCACCGCCGGGCTGCTGACCGGCGGCAGCAAAAAGCGCAGATCGGCTTGTGCAGAGATGCTGAAAAAAAAGAGAATCATCCACAGCCAGAGGCGTTTTGGAAAGGTCATGTCCGCTTCCTGAGTTGCGTATGTCCATAGTATCAAGCAAAAGGAGTGCCAGATTTATGTCAGGTCTCGATAGTCTCAGTCATTTTAATGTGCTTGGGGAAGCGCACATGGTCGACGTCGGCGGGAAAACGGTGACCAATCGGGTGGCACTGGCGGCGGGCGAAATCGTCATGGCGGTAGCGACGCTGGAGTGCATAGAATCTGGACGGATGGGGAAGGGCGATGTCCTGGGTGTAGCACGCATCGCAGCCATTCAGGCCACCAAAAAAACGTGGGAACTGATCCCTTTGGCACACTCTCTGCCCCTCACGGGCGTCGAGGTCGAATTGACGCCTGCGTATGATCCGGCGCGGATTGTTTGCCGTACCGAAGTGCGCTGCGTCGGCCAGACAGGTGTCGAGATGGAAGCGCTCACGGCGGTTTCCGTGGGTTTGCTTACTATTTACGACATGTGCAAAGCCATAGATCGCGGGATGCTGCTGCAAAATATCCGCCTCTTGCGGAAAGACGGCGGCAAGACGGGCCTCTGGGAGAGAGACCAGACGTCCCGTCCGCCTTCCGCCTGATACCTTACTTGCCGCAGCTTGGTGAAGAACTGTAACGCACCATCACATCCCGATCTTTCCAGTTTGCCTCTTTCAGGACCTCATCAGGGATCATGTAGCGATCTTGCGGCGCCACATCCTGAAACTTCACCACGCGCAGCACGTCGCTGAAGGCAAGTTTGCGTAATAAGCCGTCTTTGTCCGTGGCGCGGACGATCATGGCGTCCTTGAGGAGGGCATAGACGTAGAAATTGCCGGGGCGCAGCTTGCCTTCCCTATCCTTCCAGGAAACGGTAATGCGCGAATGTTCTTTGAACTCGTTGCGATTCATGCGTGAATCTCCTCGGAATTAGGTACCCTAAGCTACTCACCACGTCGGGTACAAAGCAAATAAGGACTACTTATTACAAAATCAAAAACGCTGACTTGCTTTATCAGGCCTGCTCCGCCAACATCCCGGGGATAACAGGATGTTTCTAATTTGGTGCACGCAGACGCGAGGTACAAGATGGCTAGCGCCACAGAATTTGAAGACCACAGCAAGCAGGAAGTTAAATACACGACTTGCTACATGTGTGCTTGCCGTTGTGGCATCAAGGTCACGGTAGAGAACAATAAGGTGCGATTTATTCAGGGCAATCGCAACCACCCGATCAATCAGGGCGTTCTCTGTGCAAAGGGTTCCGCCGGGATCATGAAGCAGTATTCCCCTGGGAAGCTGCGTAATCCGTTGCGGCGTAAGCCGGGTACCGAGCGCGGTGCCGGTGAGTTTGAGGAAATCTCCTGGGATGAAGCTATCGGTACCCTGACTCAGCGGCTCGCCCACATTCGTGCCACGGACCCCAACAAACTCGCCTTTTTTACTGGCCGAGACCAGATGCAGGCACTGACCGGCCTTTGGGCGCAGCAGTTCGGTACGCTCAACTGGTCTGCCCATGGCGGCTTCTGTTCGGTGAATATGGCCACCGCGGGCCTGTATATGTTGGGGCATGCCTTCTGGGAGTTTGGCGACCCGGACTGGGAGCGCACCAAGTACTTCATGCTTTGGGGGGTGGCTGAAGACCATTCTTCCAATCCCTTGAAGATCGGACTAGAGAAACTCAAGCGTCGCGGCGGTAAATTCGTCGGTATCAATCCGGCGCGCACCGGCTATCAGGCTATTGCGGACGAGTGGGTGCCAATCAAACCGGGCACTGACGGATTGCTGGCACTCTCCATGGTGCATGTACTCTTGCAGAACGAACAGTTCGACTGGGATTTTCTCCTGCGCTACACAAATGCACCCTTCCTCGTGGTCAATACCCCCGGTAAAAAGGGTGATGGCCTGATTCTGCGGGATGCCGAAGGGCATCCCATGATTTGGGACCTCAAAAAAGAGGCTTTCGCCAACGGGATGGAAGCCGGTTCCACTGGCGCCCTCTTTGGCGCGTATGGCGCGCCAGACGGGAGACCCGTGCGCACCGTTATGTCCGTGCTCGCTGAGCGTTATCTGGACGATCGCTTTTCGCCCAAAAATGCCAGCAAGATTACCGGGATTCCTGCCGAGACCATTGAGCGTCTGGCTCTGGAAATGGCCCATGTGGCCTTCAAGGAGAGCATTGAAATCGAAGTGGAGTGGACCGACTGGGCGGGTCGCAAACACGACAAATTCATCGGGCGCCCGGTGTCCATGCATGCCATGCGCGGTATCTCTGCCCATTCCAACGGTATGCAGTCGGCTCGCGCTATCCATCTGCTCCAGGTTTTGCTGGGCACCATCGATTGCCCCGGCGGCTTCCGTTCCAAAGCGCCGTACCCAAAGCCGGTACCACCACCCAACAAGCCAGCCCAACACAGCGCACCCAATACACCGCTCAAGTCCTTGCCGCTGGGGTTCCCCACGGCACCGGAGGATTTGGTCATCGACGAAAATGGCCAACCCAAACGCATCGATAAGGCGTATTCGTGGGAAGCACCGATCGCCAACCATGGCCTGATGCACATGGTAATCACCAACGCGGTCAACAAAGACCCCTATGCTATCGACACGTTGATTTTCTTCATGGCTAACATGAGTTGGAACTCCACCATGAACACGGCTAACGTGCAGGAGATGCTTAAATCTAAGGACGACGATGGCGAATACAAAATCCCCTTCCTCGTGATCGTGGATGCCTTCCATTCCGAAATGGTCAATTTCGGCGATCTGATTCTGCCCGATACCACCTATCTGGAGCGCTACGACGCCATTTCTCTACTTGATCGCCCTATTTCGGAGCCGGATGCCATTTGTGACTCCATTCGTCATCCCATTCTCCAGCTCGACCGTAACGTGCGGCCCTGGCAGGAAGTGATGGTGGATATTGCTGGTCGTCTCAAATTTCCGGCATTCACCAAAGAGAATGGCGAGCCCCGATTTACAGACTATAAAGACTTCATCATCAACTATGAGCGGGCGCCGGGTATTGGCTTCCTGGCGGGTTGGCGCGGCACGGATGGTAATAGCCATCTGCGTGGCGAGCCGAACCCCAACCAGTGGGATCGGTATATCGAAAATCAAGGGTTCTTCAAGTATCACCTGCCGGAATCCATGGCCTTTTACCGCTTTGCCAACAAGGATTATCTGGAGCTGGCGCAGCGCGTTGGCTTCAATCCGACGGCTGATCCTATTGTTATCGAATTGTATTCTGAGACTTTCCAGCGCTTCCGTTTGGCGGGACAGGGGCTTTACGATGGGCCGCAACCCAAAGATCCGGTGGATCGCGAACGTCTGGCAACCTACTTCGATCCGTTGCCCGATTTCTATGAGCCTTTAGAACAGCAGCGCATCGATAAGAAGGAATATCCTTTCTACGCCGTCAACCAGCGGCCGATGATGATGTATCACTCCTGGGACAGCCAGAATGCCTGGTTGCGTCAGATCATCGCCCAGAACTACCTCTATATGAATCGTCAGCGCGGCCTGCAGATGGGTATCGAGGACAAAAGCTGGGTTTGGGTAGAGAGTCACAACGGTAAGATTCGTGTGCAGGTCAAGCTCATCGAAGGCTGCCAGGCAGATACGGTGTGGACCTGGAATGCCATTGGCAAGCAATCAGGCGCCTGGGGATTGAAACCAGAGGCTGCCGAAGCGACTCGTGGCTTCCTGATGAACCATCTCATTTCCGAACTGCTGCCAGCCAAGCAGGGTGAAAGGCGTCTGACGAATTCCGACCCAATCACCGGTCAGGCTGCTTGGTATGACCTGATGGTCAAGATCTATCCGGCAGCACCGGGAGAAGAGGGCACCTGGCCGGTATTTCCAACCATAAAGCCTCTCCCCGGAGACACCCCTGCCCCTGATGTGCTGCGTTATCACACCCACAGGCCCGTCAACCTGAAATCCTGAGGCGCCAAGGAGAATGCCATGAGACTCGGTTTGGTCATTGATCTGGACACTTGCGTAGGTTGCCATGCCTGCGCAGTGGCCTGTAAGGAATGGAATACCAGCGGTACGACAGCGCCGTTGACGGACTACGACCCCTATGGCGCCAAGCCTTCGGGCGTATGGTTCAACCGCATCCGTCACTTTGAGGTGGGCGATTACCCCCACAATAAAACCATTAATTTCCCCATGTCCTGCATGCACTGCGAGAACGCTGAATGTGTGACCGTGTGTCCGACCGGAGCCTCCTACAAACGCGCCGAAGACGGTATCGTACTGGTCGATCAGAGTAAATGTATGGGCTGCAATTACTGTTCCTGGGCCTGTCCTTATGGCGCCCGCGAACTGGATCGTGTCTCCGGCACCATGAAGAAATGCACCCTTTGCATCGACCGCATTTACGACATGGAGATTCCGGAAGAAGAACGGCAGCCCGCCTGTGTGCTGACCTGTCCGGCACACGCCCGTATGTTCGGCGACGTGGACGATCCGGAAAGCCCGGTGAGCCGGGCGGTACGCGACCGAGGTGGTTACCAGCTTATGCCCGAGCTTGATTACAACCCCACAAATCACTATTTGCCCCCCCGTGTCCACGCCCCCATCCCGACCGAAGAGCTCAAGAAAAAGGCTGTTCGCAAGATGAAGGAGTGGGTCAATCGCGTGGTTGAGCGTTAAGGAAATCCCATGCATCCGGCTCTCGCAGTTATATTCCTGACCCTGTTCTCCGGCGGCGGTTTTGGCATCATGGCCCTCACGGCCATCGTCAATGACTTCCAGATTGATGGAGGTCTTAATCCGTTGCAGACGGTGGTCGCGGTGATTCTCTCCCTTGTTTTCGTCAGCATCGGGATGTTGTCCTCCACCGCCCATCTCGCGAATCCCAAGAATGCCTGGCGGGCTTTTACTCGCTGGCGTACTTCCTGGCTGGCACGGGAGGGCGTTTTTGCGGTGCTCTATTATCCATTCGCGGTGCTCTATCTGGGCTGGGTTTTCTTCACCGGCGGTACTCATGACACTGCGGGGCTGATTCTGCTGAATCTGGCTGGGGTGGTCGGGCTGGTGACCATTTTCTGCCAAGGCATGATTTACGCGGTATTGCGTACGATTCGTCAGTGGAATACAGCGCTGGTCCCCGCCAATTTTTACGCCATGGGCCTAGCTATCGGTGCTACGGTGTTGGCCGCGGAGCGAGTTATTATGGGTGCTCCGGCGGACACTCTGGTGGGCATCGCTCTGGCCTTGCTGGCTGCGTCCGCCGTTATGAAAGGAATCTATTATTTCTGGATTGCTCGTCCAGGCGGGCCGACCATACGTACCGCCATCGGTTTCAATCGTTCTACCGTGCGCATTCTGGAACAGGGACATACCTTTGGTACCTTCCTGACGGAAGAGTTCGGACATACCTTGCCGAAGGCTAAAGCGCGGAGCATCAAGGTCATGATGTTTGTCTGTGCCTTTGTCATTCCTATTGCCGCACTGATGATCAGTTTGGCCACCGGAGAGTCGGCCTTCGCCTGGATTGCCGTTCTGTCGGTCATCTTCGGAATCGGTGTGGAGCGCTGGCTGTTTTTTGTCGAAGCGCAGCATGTGGTCAACCTCTATCATGGTCGCCAGCAATGTTGAACTCGGTCTTAAAGGAGGTCTAGTATAGATTTTCGAGGGAGAAATCTCCAAGGAGTGGAAGGCATGTTGCAGAGGTTCCTTGCAGAACCGATACGGGAATCCGCATTGGCGGACCAGTTCGGCCGGTATGTCACCTATCTGCGAATTTCGGTGACTGAGCACTGCAACTTTCGCTGTAATTATTGTTCTCCTGAAGAGGGGACCCCCTTCTTCGCGCGGGACGATCATCTTCAGGCAGAAGAATATGATCGCCTCATTCGTGTCTTCAGTGAGCTCGGCGTCCGCCATATGCGGTTTACGGGTGGCGAACCGCTCATTCATCCGCAGATTCTTTCTCTCGTCGGCTCCGCACGCCGTCACGGTGTGGGCAAGATCAGTATCAGCACAAATGGGTTACTGTTAGGGCGTCACGCAGAGGCTCTGCGTCAGGCAGGCGTCAATAATTTAAATATCAGTCTCGACAGTCTTGATCCTGAAGTCTTTGCACGGGTGACCCGGGGTGGTGACTTGCAGCGTGTGCTGAACGGTATCGAAGCAGCTATTATCGCGGAAATTCCACGGATTAAGCTTAATGTCGTACTGCTTCGCCAGGATAACGGAAATGACCTGCCCGCGCTGGTGGAGTATGCGATACAGCGCGGTATCGACATACGCTTTATTGAAACCATGCCCTTGGGCGAGGCCGGGGCGGGTGCCCAGGACGTGCAATTTTTGAGCGCCGCGGAGGCACAGCAAGTCGTAGAGCAGCAATTTGGTCCACTGCAACTCGTGACCAGGCCTGCGGATAATGGCCCGGCCCGTCTTTATCAGCTTCCGGCGGTGCGCTCCCAGGTGGGTTTTATTACCCCCATCAGCGATAATTTTTGTGCAACTTGTAACCGGGTACGCCTCACGGCGGCGGGGCGCCTGGTGCACTGTCTGGGGCAGGATAACGGATTGGAACTTTTGCCCCTTATACGGGGATCGAATAGTGACAGGCAAATTGCCGAGGCCATTATTCAGGGTATCTGGCGCGATAAACCGGAGCGGCATCAGTTTGTAAATGACCCGAGCCGTTCTGCGAGGGTGTTCATGATGCGACTCGGGGGGTAGCCTTTGAGGTTCTGATGTTGCCGGTAACTGGTGCTACACGCTGTGCGGAGCATCGTGTAGACTGCTCAATTCACCTTTCTTTCATGTAAACGAGCGACACATGTACGGTTTTCAAGAAATCACCGCAGATCAGCTTAATACCTTAGCGGAACAGGGGAGTGTGTTCACCTTGATTGATGTGCGCTCGCCCGGCGAAGTTGCCCGGGGGGTCATCAATGGTGCCAAACACCTGCCCTTGCACCTATTGCCCATGTCACTGCAGCATCTGGATAAATCGCAACCGGTCATTTTTTACTGCCTGAGCGGTGGGCGCTCGGCACAGGCAGCGGCCTTTGCCGCGGCACAGGGTTTCGGGCAAGTGCTTAATTTACACGGAGGAATATCCGCCTGGGCCAATCGGGGCTTTCCTATTGTACAGCTGTCGGATCAATAAGGATATTCTAAAATAGGGGTGCTTAATCATCAAATCAAAATATTTGCCTTGCTGTTCATGCCGTTCCTGATAGAGTCTTGCAAGTGGTTTTTTATGCATTATAACTGAGGAGGTTAACTCATGGTACAAGAAGACAAGATACTCGACGCCCGCGGACTGAATTGCCCGCTACCGATTCTCCGCACCAAGAAGGCACTTGGTGAACTGACCTCCGGACAGGTCTTGAAGATTGTCGCTACTGATCCAGGCGCCGTAAAGGACTTCGAAGCATTTGCCAAGCAGACCAAGAATCCCCTGCTGGAGCATGCGGAAGCAGCTGGCGAGTTCATCTTCTTTATCCAGAAGGCCTAAATTTAACAAGGTTGGGGAGTGAAGCCCGACCGGGAGCACAAAGCAATGGACGAGAAAAAATTAGCAATTATTGCCACGAAGGGCACTTTGGACTGGGGTTATCCGCCCTTCATTCTGGCATCTACCGCAGCAGCGCTCGGCTATGGAGTGGAAATATTTTTCACCTTCTACGGCTTGCAGTTGTTGAAGAAGGATTTGGGCCATCTGCGCGTGAGTCCGCTCGGGAATCCCGCAATGCCCATGCCGATACCGATGCCGACGCTGATGATGGTGCTTCCGGGCATGGAAGGAATGGCCACTTCCATGATGAAGAGCAAAATGAAGGCCAAGGGTGTTGCCAGTCTTGAAGAACTGCGTGGGCTCTGTGTTGAAGCGGAAGTACGGATGATCGCCTGTCAGATGACCGTTGATCTTTTCGAGTTTGATACGACCGATTTTATTGACGGAATTGAACTTGGTGGCGCTGCCTCGTTCTTTGAGTTTGCCGGAGAGTCTGATATCACGCTCTTTATGTGAGCTTACCGATCTGCACTGCAACAGGTATGACGTATTAATTGCTAGCGAGGAGCGAGTAAATGGCGACTTACGCTGAGATGAAGGAGATGTTTGACGAAGTCCGCGCGGATTTTCGTTATGACCATGAACTCAATGGATGCTTGAATTGTGGCATTTGTACGGCTACCTGCCCGTCTGCGCAGTTCTATGATTACAGTCCGCGCGAGATCGTCCAGTTGCTGTGGACCGAGAATGTCGAGCAAATATATGACGTGATGCAGGAGAAAATCTGGGCTTGTGCACAGTGCATGACCTGCGCGGCACGTTGCCCATTCAAGAATTCCCCTGGCGGGCTGGTCATGATTCTGCGCGAAGTGTCTATTCGTCATGGCATGCAGTCGGCGAAAGATGTGCTGCGGCCCTTCGGCCGTGTCATGCTCAAGCTGATCACCACGGGCAACCAGCTGTCCCCGGATATGATTCAGCCCGATCACTTCCCCGACTGGGGCCCCAATATCCAAAAGGTGGAAGGTGATCTGCGGATCCTGCGTAAGGCCATCCCGGTGCGCACCTTGCAGACTGTGGAAACGGCGTGGGAAGTATCGTTGAAGACATCCGTAGAGATGTACACCATCTGGGAAATGACGGGTGTGCTTAAGTCATTGGAAACTATGGACGAAAATCTGTTCGATGTTATCGAGGACTTCATTGACGAGAAGCGCGAAGATTACGAAGACTGGCTTGAGAGTCAGAGTGATAAGGACTGAGGAGACCATCATGAGCGACAACAGCACGCAGCAGGGCGTAGCGGGTCACGGCGCCTTTTTTCAGGATACGAATCTTTCGGCGAACGAAGCTGAGGCGGCTACGGCCTGGGTGCGTAATCATGTTGA
>Ga0315298_1004493_pt1 | contig 20824 bp, 16 predicted proteins | sample WHS_1_MG_FD_203077 | JGI IMG/M metagenome (GOLD analysis project Ga0315298, IMG submission 203077) | Extremophilic microbial mat communities from Washburn Hot Springs, YNP, Wyoming, USA - WHS_1_MG | ecosystem: Environmental > Aquatic > Thermal springs > Hot (42-90C) | place: USA: Wyoming...
GCCAGCCTCTTCGAGACCTGGCAGGCGCGTGGCCTCAACCCTTTGCGCGAATGCCTGAACCTCCTCAGCTAGCCCCCACCCCTTGCCAACAAAACTCCCTTACCCCAACTCTGAACAGTCACGAGCCGGGGAGCCCTTGACAAGGTGGGCGCGAGATGTTATAGTGAAGCCGGATTTGGCAGCTACAATGGGTGTGCTGGATCCATTCCTCAAAGATGGTCTTGCCGATTCGACGCCGAATCATCTCGGAGCCTCGGTGCGCCGCAGGCCCTGACCCTCTGCTAGGGTCAGTCCGCCACGAAGGCGGTACGATAGCTCAGCTATCACGAGGGGTCGACGAGGCAGATGCCCTCATTTTTCAGTGCTACCAGTTAGCACTTCTGGGGCTGAGCATTGCTGCTCCTATCTGCCGCCTGTTCGAGGTCGTCTCGATCCCTGCCTAGTGGCAGGAATCCTCGTTGAGGATGCTGATCCTGGTGAACTCTGCGGCAACGATGTTCTCGATTTCCCATTCAGTTCCAAGCTCAGGGTTCTAGACTACTAGTCACGCCTGCGGGCGTTTCTCGGGTTTCACGAGGCTGTTACCGGCTCCTTATGCTGGCAGTGCGAAGCACCGATAGTTGAACATGACGCTGCTGGGCCCGGCCACGCTGACTTCTTGGTGGCGGAGACGCCGCCGTCTTCCCATGTGCGAGCGGGTCGTAAATCTCGACTGAGGGGTTCAAATGACTCAGTACATTTTCAAGCGAGCCCTCCTAATGATCCCTACACTTTTCCTGGTGACCGTCGGCGTATTCTCTATGGTGCGCCTCTTGCCCGGGGATATTGCCACGCTGATGGTCAGTGAGCAGGGGTATGCGTCGGATATTGAAGGCATCAGACATCTGCTGGGTCTGGACAAACCAATCATCGTGCAGTATGCGGACTACATGGGCCACGTGTTCAGGGGCGATCTCGGTACGTCACTTTGGACCAAGCGTCAAGTCCTGCAAGAGCTTATGCTTCGAGTCCCCGTGAGCGTCGAGCTGGGCGCCATGGCGATCACCATTTCTCTTTGTCTGGCGCTGCCGATCGGTATAATCTCGGCAATACGTCAGGACACCTGGGCCGACTACATCGGGCGCATCGTCGCCATTGGTGGTCTGTCTATCCCCGGCTTCTGGATTGCGACTATGATCCTGGTGCTGCCATCGGCCTACCTTGGTTGGGCCCCGCCCCTGAAATTCGTTCCCTTCTTCGACAATCCGCGTGAGAACCTGGGGCTCTTTATTATCCCAGCCGCGATTATGGGCCTTAGTATGTCGGCGAGCGTGATGCGCATGAGCCGAGCGATGCTATTGGAGGTACTGCGGCAAGACTACATCCGTACTGCCTGGGCCAAAGGGTTGAGAGAACGAGCGGTGATCGTCCGGCACGCCTTGAAGAATGCGCTCATCCCAGTGGTCACCATCCTTGGTATGCAACTTTCGCTAATGCTCGGTGGTACGGTGATTATGGAGTCAATCTTCAACCTACCTGGCATGGGCCGGTTTCTCATCGACGCCATCTCCTGGCGGGACTATCCTGTAGTCCAGGGGATCAACTTGGTCATTGCCACTGCCATTGTCGTGATCAACCTGTTGGTCGACGTCACATACGGTTACCTGGATCCGCGGATTAGGTACCACTGAGTTGAGCGATTAGCTCTCAGCCATCGGCAGTCAGCCTTGTGCTGGCAATCCATGAAGTCGAATACGCGAGCCTCACGACTGAGAGCTGTTGGCTGAGAGAACGGACAGATGAGAGCCAGCACGGCGCCGCGTTGCCGGATATGCACCAGGAATGGTGAATCGAGGAGTCGTACATGAGTGAACAGGCCTTAACGCTGCAAGCCCTTGAGAAGGGCCGGTTTGAACGCCGGCTGCCTTGGTACCTTGAGATGTGGGTCAGACTGGTGAAGGAAAAGCCGCTTGGCACCATCGGCGGCATCCTGGTGCTGCTGGTGGTCATTGCGGCGATTATCGCGCCACTGATCACCGTGTATGACCCAATTGAAAACAACACAATCATGCGGCTGAAGGGACCGAGCGGCGCGCACTGGCTAGGCACCGACAACTTCGGGCGTGACATGTACACCCGGATCGTCTATGGGGCACGAATCTCCATGTACGTCAGTCTGGGGGCAGTGGGTATAGGGACTTCGTTTGCGGTCATTGTCGGAATCGTGTCCGCTTACTTTGGTGGATTGCTCGATAGCATCGTGCAGCGCTTCGTTGACGCCCTCCAGGCTCTGCCATGGCTGGTCGTCATGCTGACAATCATGGCTATTCTCGGCCCGGGCATGAACAACGTCATCATCGCCCTTGTCATCGGGATGGTCGCCGGCAACTCGCGTATCGTGCGCGGTGCCACCATGTCGATCAAGGAGAATGCCTATGTGGAAGCGGCAAGATGCATCGGTGCTGGCCACTTGCGGATCATCACACGCTACATGCTGCCGAACGTGATGGCTCCGGTGATTATCATCGCCACGATCGGCCTTGGCGGGGCGATCATGGCCGAGGCTTCCCTCAGCTTCCTCGGCTACGGCGTGCCACCACCAGCACCGAGTTGGGGTGGTATGCTGAGCGGGGCAGGGCGCCGCTACATGCTGATGGCGCCCTGGATGGCCATCTTCCCCGGTCTTGCGCTGAGCCTGGCTATCTTTGGGTTTAACATGCTAGGTGACGCCCTGCGCGACATCCTTGACCCACGTTTGCGGGGTAGCAACTAAGACACTGTTTCAATGCCCGTTTCTTGTAGTGCGGGGGCTTGTCCCCCGCCCTATGTTGCGAGATAGTTCGTGAGCCCCGACAGAAATCAAGGCACAGTGGCAAGCTTGCCAAACCAGGGGGCGGTGTATCGCCCCAAGACGCTGTCGTGTGTCTTACTGGCGAAGAGAAACAGCACCACAGAGTAGTCAAAAGGAGGATAGACTGGTGGGCCTGCGCAGGTTGTGTGCTAGATGATTTGTTTTGAGTCCCTCTTTCTATGGACAGCCGCGTGGCATCTGCCTACTTGCGCGTTCGGGTCCAATGCCCAGTTTAGAAGAGCAACGCCAATTACTGCGAGTTCGTGAGCGGCCGTCTGAATGTCGCCAGGAGGGCCAGCCGCAGTGCCTACCGTTTCTTCACAAGACATTATTCGACGAGGAGCACACGATCACTGGGTAGTTGGGTAGCCGATACCATCCGGTCGCGTTTCTGCAGGACGAGACAGGACGGTGCGTACCTTGGAGTAGGTGGTGGCGCGACCAGCATGGAATGCGCGATGGCAAGCTAGGGGTCGACACAGAGCAATGATGCAGTCGAGGACTTGGTCCAAAGTATCCTCTAGAGCGAGCATGGGTGGTTGCTACTAGTAACCTAATGGCACTTTATCGGATTGGCCGCGCAGTTTTCGCCCGGACCGAGTTGGTGGCATCGGGCATCCGGCGTCGGGTTTCCGGCGTTGCCACGGCACTCCGCGTAGACGATCTGGCCGATCTTGACAAAGGCGACACAAAGCACCATTAGCATGAGGAGGATGCACAACAAGTGAGCAACGGCGAGTATTGGACCAAGTTGATGCAGAGACGCTTGTCGCGTCGGCGCATACTGCAAGGAGGCGCGGCGATTGGGGCTGGCCTATGGGTCGGCTCCACCCTTGGTTGTGGCGGTAGCAAGGAGGAGACACAAGGAGGTACGACGCCCAAGGCGGGCGCAAGTACCACGACCGCCGCCCAGCCCAAATCCGGCGGCGTATTGGTTAGAAGGGACGTCGCTGACCCTCGGAGCTTCGACCCTGACCTCGAGACTACCCCCTACGCTTCGTTCTATACGACCCTGACGTCCAATAACCTAGTCAAGTTCGACCGGCCGAGCCTCAAGATCATCCCAGATCTGGCTGATTCGTGGGAGCAGCCGGACGACGTCACCTACATCTTCAAGATCCACCCGGGCGTCAAGTTCCACAACGTGCCACCCGCCAACGGGCGGGAGTTTACCGCCGAGGACGCCAAGTTCAGCATCGAACGCATTTACACCGACCAACCCATCTTCGTCCATGCCTACTACTTCAAGGGCGAGGTCGCCAAAGTCGAGGTGGTAGACAAGTACACCGTCAAGTTCACTACCAATGCCCCCTATGCCCCCTTCCTGAACTACATCGCCAACCCCTGGTCGACGATGAAGCTGCGGGAGGCAGTGGAACGCGATGGTGACCTGAAAACGACGGCGATCGGCACCGGGCCTTTCATTTTGAAGAGTTATACCAAGGGTGTCGAAGGCGTCCTCGTGAAGAACCCCGACTACTTCAAGAAGGGCAAGCCTTACCTCGACGAGCTCCACAATCGCTACATCCCAGACCCTACCACAGCAATGTCGATGTTCGTGGGCGGCGAACTCCACGCCTTTGGCGTCGATTGGAGCTTGGAGTCGCAATTGCGGAAGCAGATGCCTAACGCCACCTACATCGAGAAGGTAGAGAGCCTCTACCCCTTCATGCTGCGTACCCAGCCTTGGGACGATCAGCGGCCCCATAAGCCACCCATGGATAACCTAAAGGTACGCCAGGCCATTCAGTACGCCACAGACAAGCAGGAGTACATCGACGTGGCGATGGGGGGCAAGGGCTGGCAGATGGTAGGGATGGTCGCCCCTTCCCGCAAGCCCTGGGCGTTGCCCGACTCGGACCAGACCAAGCAGGATATCCCCAAGGCCAAGCAGCTCATGGCCGAGGCTGGCTATCCCAATGGCTTTAAGGTGGAGCTAGTAACCACCAACATCACCTCCATGCAGGACAGCTCCCAGGTGACCAAGGGTCAGTTGGCGAAGATTGGCATCGACGTGGACATCAAGCTGATGGAGGATGCCCAGTACCGCAACGTGGTCTACGGCTTCAACTACATGCTGAACCTACACAACATGCTGGGTAACTCGGAGCCAGAGGACTACTTCAAACCCTACTACGGTGCGAATGCCACCTACTACCGCTGGGGCGACAAGGACCTCCAAGCCAAGGTGGCGGCGCAGAGCCGGATCATGGACCCGGAGAAGCGCAAGCAGGCGATCTGGGAGATCCAGCGCATTGTCCAGCAGCAAGTGCCGCAGGTGCCTCTCTACGTCGCCTACGGCACCACGTGCTTACAGCCATACGTCAAGGGCTACGAAGCTAACTGGAACCAGTATGACCTGAGCCACTTTGAGGACGTCTGGCTGGACAAGTAGCCGGTCTGGGAGCAAGGATTGGCATACCGAAGAGAAGCTGAGTGGTCAAGAGTTGATTCTGATCGGCAATCAGGGTACCGGCCGGGCTTCAGGCTTGGAGTCTAGTCCTGCCCGAACAGATAGTAGCCATTGACCGGAGGCTGCTCAGCAGGCTGAATACATTATGAGCAGGCAGCCCTGTTGCGAATAGCGGGGCGTGGCAGGGCTGCCGAAAGGGGAAAGGTGGTGGGACAACCGACCAAGACGCGCAAAGAAGAATAGGAGGCAACACCGAGCAGCGACGCGGTTGAGGACTTCGTCCAAAGCATCCCCTCCAGTATCTAGCGTGCGCGGTTGTAATCGGCAACGCCAGGCACTTCGTCAGATTCGGTTGAGATCGCTCCGACCAAGCCGCGAGAAAGGCGTGAGGTGCTCGATGCTGTATCCTGAGCTTGCAATGGAGCTTCAAGGGCGCGATCCGGCCAACTCTCTGACCAAGGCCTAAGAAGACGATTTGCAAGAGGAGGATGCACATGAGCAACAGCGAGTACTGGACCAAATTCACGGAGAAGCGCCTATCGCGTCGGCGTGTGCTGCAGGGAGGCGCGGCGATTGGGGCTGGCCTATGGATCGGGTCCACCCTTGGCTGCGGGAGTGAAAACAAGCAAAACCAGCAGGGTGGGGGCACGACGCCGCAGGCAGGTACGAGTGCGCAGCCGACTGCGACCGTCCAGCCTAAGTATGGTGGCATTCTGTATAGAAGGGACACTTACGACCCGCGCAGCCTCGACCCGGATCTCGAGACCACGCCCGCAGCCTCGTTCGCCCCGACCCTGGCGAGCAACGGCCTCCTGAAGTTCAACCGGGAGAGCACCAAGATCATCACTGATCTGGCCGACTCGTTCGAGCAGCCGGACGACGTCACTTACATCTTCAAACTGCATCCCGGGGTGAAGTTCCACAATGTGCCCCCGGTCAACGGGCGGGAGTTTGTCGCCGACGACGTGAAGTTCAGCATCGAGCGGCAGATGACCAATCAGCCCACCTTCGTCCACGCGTACTATTTCAAGGGCGAGATCGCCAAGATCGAAGCAGTGGACAAGTACACTGTCAAGTTCACCACCAATGCCCCCTATGCACCCTTCCTGGCTTGGATCGCCAACCCCTTCTCCGTGATGAAGTGTCGCGAAGTCGTGGACCGGGATGGCGATCTGAAGCTGACTGCAGTCGGAACCGGACCATTCATCTTCAAGGAGTGGAAGAAGGGGGTCGAGACCGTCATGGTTAGGAACCCAGACTACTTCAAGAAGGGCAAGCCTTATCTCGACGAGATTCACGCCCGCTACGTCCCCGATAACACCACCGCTGCGACGATGTTTGTATCCGGAGACCTCGACGTGCTTGCGATCGACTGGAGCCTGGACGAACAGACGAGGAAGCAAAGGCCCAATGCCACCTACATCCCAAAGGTCGAGAGTATGTACCCCTTCATCTTGCGCACCCAGCCTTGGGACGATCAGCGGCCCCATAAGCCACCCATGGATAACCTCAAGGTACGCCAGGCCATCCAATACGCCACAGACAAGCAGGAGTACATCGACGTGGCCTTTGGGGGCAACGGCTACCAGATGGTGGGGATGGTCGCCCCTTCCCGCATCCCCTGGGCGTTGCCCGACTCGGACCAGACCAAGCAGGATATCCCCAAGGCCAAGCAGCTCATGGCCGAGGCCGGCTATCCCAATGGCTTCAAAATGGAATGCATTGGCTCCAATATCCCCTCCATCACCGACAGCATTCAGGTGACGAAGGGCCAATTGGCGAAGATTGGCATCGACATCGACATCAAGCTGATGGAGGATGCCCAATACCGGAACAAGGTCTACGCCTTCGATTACATGCTGAACCTACACAACATGCTGGGCAACTCGGAGCCAGAGGACTACTTCAAGCCCTACTACGGTGCAAACGCAACGTACTACCGCTGGGGCGACAAGGACCTGCAGGACAAGATCGCCGCGCAGAGCCGGATCATGGATCCAGAGAAGCGCAAGCAGGCGATCTGGGAGATCCAGCGCATTATCCAGCAACAGGCGCCGCAAGTGCCTCTCTACGTTGCCCACAGCACCACAGGCGTGCAGGCGCGAGTGAAGGGCCTCATTCTCGCCTGGAACCAATACGACTTCAGCTTCTATGAGGATGTATGGTTGGCCTGATGGCCCGACATGGGGAGGCACAGAGATAGTCCAGTGGTCTCTTCCGATCGATAGCTGTAGCCAACCAACGATAGGTCGCCGGCCCACGGAAAGGCGGTGGAGTAGCCGACTAGATCCCGCAGTGCGCATAATGAGGGCAACACCGAGCAGAGACGCAGTTGAGGACTTGGTCCATCGTGTCCCCTCATCTGGCGCGTGCGGTTGTCACGAGGAGCCTAATGGCTCTCGGCTAGGCGAGGTCTTCGTCTTGCCGAAATCGAGGCCACGGCCCAGCAAGACCTCGGGAGGGTACAACTGATCCCTCCCGCAGCGACTGCTGTTCGCGACCACCGTCCGATTCTAACGAGGGCGGTGAGGCACGCTACCAAGAAGGAGGATACGCAAATGAACAACAGCGAGTACTGGACCAAGTTCCTGCAGCGACGGCTGTCGCGGCGGCGTGTGCTGCAGGGGGGCGCCGCGATCGGCGCTAGCCTCTGGGTCGGCTCGACCCTGGGCTGTGGCGGGGGCGGAGAGGAATCCACAGCGACGGCCACGACCAAGAGCGGCACCACCACCGGTGCTGCCACAGCCGCCGCTACTCCCCAACCCAAGTACGGCGGAACCTACAGGACGTATGCCACTGCTGATACGCGTAGCTTCGACCCCCATATTGAAACCGCCGACGGGCGTCCTATTACCTTGGGCTACAATGGTGTCGTCAAGTTCAACTCGGATGGGAGCAAGGTCATCCCGGACCTGGCGATGTCCTGGGAGCAGCCCGACGACATCACCTACATCTTCAAGCTGAACCAGGGCGTCAAGTTCCACAACATCCCGCCGGTCAATGGCCGAGAGTTCACCGCCGAGGACGTCAAGTTCAGTATCGAGCGCCAGATGACGAACCCACCTGGCAAATTTACCCATGGCTCCTTCTTCATCGGTAAGCTGGCGAAGATCGACGTCGTAGACAACTACACTGTCAAGTTCACCTCCAACTTCCCAGATGCCACCTTCCTAAACTACTTGGGCAGCCCCTGGACCAAGATGATCGCCCGGGAGGCCGTGGACCAGTATGGCGAGCTGAACAACGTGATCATCGGGACCGGCCCCTTCATGCTCCAGAAACAGGAGAAGAACGTCGAGACGGTGATGGTCAAGAACCCCAACTACTTCAAGAAGGGCTTGCCCTACGTCGATACCGTCAGTATCCGCATCATTCCCGACGCCTCGACGGAGGCGGCGGCATTTTTGGCCGGGGAACTGGATGCCCTGACTCCAGCTACGACGGATGAAGAACGGGTGAAGAAAGCCAAACCGAACTACCCGACCCGCGAATCTTGGTACATTGTGCCGATGATCCTCCGGGTGCGACCCTACGATGACAAGCGGCCGCCGAAGCCACCGTTCAGCGACAAGCAGGTGAGAAAGGCGATCCAGTTGGCGCTCGATAAGCAGGAATACATCAACGCGGTCTACGGCGGACGGGGCGCACCCATGGTCGGCCAAATTCCTCCCGAGCGCAAACCCTGGGCCTTGCCTGATTCGGACCAGATCAAGCAGGACATCCCCAAGGCCAAGCAGTTGCTGGCCCAAGCCGGCTATCCCAATGGCTTCAAGGCCGAACTCTACACGATGAACCAGTGGCAGTACTCCGACTCGGCGGAAGTAGCCAAGGGCCAGCTCGCCAAGATCGGGATCGACGTCGACATCAAGCTCTTGGAGTCGGCCCAGTACTACAACAAGGTGTATACCTACGACTACGACATGAACGTACACGTGATGCTAGGGAGCGAGGAGCCGGAGGAGTACATCAGGCCCTACTTCGGCACGGCGGCCACCTTCTACCGCTGGGGCAACCCAGAGATTCAGAAGAAAGCCGACGAGCAAAGCCGGATCATGGACGTGCAGAAGCGGGTGCAGGCGATCCTGGAGGTCCAGCGGATGATTCTGGACGATGCGCCGGTGAACGCGCTGTTCGTCGGCAAGTACATCACGATCGTTCATCCACGGGTCCAGAACCTGATCTCGTCTTGGAACACTTTTGATTGGAGCTACTACGAGAATATGTGGCTGTCGGAATAGCCGGCTGACAGTGATCGATTGCTGAGGGGAAACCCGCGAAACCCGGATTTGGTGGGACAAAGCTCATAGCCATGCTCCTCGGCAGCGCAAAACTGGTCCGCGGATGGCTGCAACCGGCCTTCGGAACACGTGCGGTTGATCACTGGCCGGGTCTATCCGCAGGGTCCGGCGTCGCCCTGATGCCAGTCGATGCGTGGCTATATGCGATAGTACAGATCCACCTGCGTTCAGAAGGCAGCCGTGGCCTTGGCGAATGGGCCCTCTGGCCGCCCTTCGATAACAAATCGGTGCGGCAAGCGATCCATGTGGCAATCGACAATGCGGTATCCCATCCTCCTCACGCAGCGGAGTGGTTGCCCGTCCTGCTGGGACCAATGCCACGGGTACGGGCAATCGTTCTGCCTCCTCATCCATTGTGGCACAATGGCTTCACTGGCGGGTATCCGAGAGCGCGGAGTCTCCTAACATAAGGTCAAGATCATCCTCTAATCATACAGCGGGATGATGCGCTTCCGGTCTGTTGGTCGCTAGACTGTTGATAGGCTTGCCGGGGCTCAGCCCCGACTCATTAGCCGGGGCCTGCCCCGTGCTTCGGCTGACGGAAAAGGAAGGCTTCTGCTGCTGACGGAAGAGACCGCTCCTGATCTGCCTGGGCGGGTTCGCTTGCGGCGAACCAACCGACAACTGTCTAACGTTCCCGAAAGGTTACTTGATCTCCCTGCATCGATCCCTGAAAAAGCCCGCGTGGCGGCTGGTCATGCAAGGCGGCATCCAGATACAGGCTGCTGGTCGTCCTTTTCTGAAGGATTGGCTGAATTAATCTCCAAGGAGGGAGAATCTAACAATGAGCAAGAGCGAGTACTGGCAAAAGGTATTGCAGCAGCGACTGTCGCGTCGGGGTCTGCTGCAGGCAGGGGCCGTTGTCGGAGGTGGATTGTGGCTTGGATCAGCGCTGGGCTGCAGCGGCAGCAACGAGGAAGCGGGAGCAACGAACAAGCCTGCCGCCGGAACGACGCCTCCCGCCACTCCGCTGCCCAAGCGCGGCGGCACTTTCAGAGCCTACGCAACGGCCGAAACGCGCAGTCTCGACCCCCATATTGAGACGTCAGACGGTAGCTACATTACCCGCGGCTACAATGGCGTCCTCAAGTTCAACCCTGAGGGTACAAAAGTAGTCCCAGATCTGGCCGTCTCTTGGGAGCAGCCTGATGACGTCACCTACATCTTCAAGCTGAACCAGGGCGTCAAGTTCCACAATATCCCGCCGGTCAACGGACGGGAACTCACCGCCGAGGACGTCAAGTTCAGCATCACCAGGCAGATGACCAATCCGCCCGGCAAGTTCACCCACGGCGACTTCTTCATCGGCAAGGTGGCGAAGATCGACGTGGTAGACCCTTACACAGTCAAGTTTACCACCAACAAGCCCGACGCCACCTTCCTAAACTACATGGCCAATGTCTGGACCAAGATCGTCGCACGGGAGGCCGTAGACCAGTACGGCGAGCTGAACGATGTGCTCATCGGCACCGGGCCTTTCATGCTGACCAAACGCGACAAGAATGTCGAGGCCGTGATGTCCAGAAACCCTGACTACTTCAAGAAGGGCTTGCCCTACCTCGACCAGATCAATATCCGCCTAATCGCAGACTCCTCGGCCCAGGTGTCGGCGTTCTTGGCTGGAGAACTAGACGTCCTTACCGCCTCGATTACGGAAAAGGACCTGGTGAGGAAAGCCAAGCCAAACTGCCCTGTCCGCGAAGGCGTGACGGTCAGTTCGTTTATCTTTAGGACGCAGCCCTACGATGATAAGCGGCCGCTCAAGCCACCTTTCGACGACAAGCGGGTGAGAAACGCGATCCAGTTGGCGATCAACAAGCAGGAATGTGTCGACGCGGTCTACCAAGGAAGCGGCGTGCCCCTGGTGGGCATGATTCCCCCCGACCGCGTGCCTTGGGCGCTACCCGAATCGGACATGATCAAGCAGGACATCCCGAAGGCCAAGCAACTGCTGGCAGAAGCCGGCTACCCTAACGGCTTCAAGGCCGAGATCTACACGATCAACCTCTGGTACTACTCCGACACGGCGCAAGTGATTGCGGATCAACTAGCGAAGATCGGCATAACGACCGAAATCAAGCAGCTCGAATCCGCCCAATACTACACCAAGATGTATGGCTTCGACTATCAGACGACCGTCGGCGCTATACTCGGAAGCGAGGAGCCAGAGCGATACTTGAAGCCGTACTTCGGCGCGACGGCGACGAACTACCGTTGGGGGAATCCCGAGATCCAGAAGAAGATCGAGGAGCAAAGCGGAATCTTGGACGTACAGAAGCGGGCGCAGGCGATCCATGAGATCCAGCGCATGATCCTAGACGACGGGCCATTGACGACACTGTACTCGCCTAAGTACACGACCTTTTACCTACCTCGAGTTCAGAATTATACACCACCCTGGCAGAACGCTGACCTCAGCTACTTCGAGACCATATGGCTGTCGGAATAATGATGAGAGTGGGCAAAGAGGAACGAGCGTGGCGTCACCGGACGCCACATATGAACCAGCAGGAAAGGGGTTCATCAGATGGTAGTGGCCGAACGTGAACAGACTCAAGCCGGAATGCTAACCGAACGCATCGCGATGCTAAAGGACCGCCTGATGTCAAGGCATTTCCAGACGGATATCGAGCGGGCGAAGTACTACACCAGAGCCTACAAGCGCACCGAAGGCCAGCCCCCTTGCATGCGAGCCGCCCTTGGGCTCGACGAGACCCTTCGCAACATGACCATCCGAATCGAGGACGGGGAACTGATCGTGGGGTCGAAATCGTCCAAGGAATGGGGGGGCCCCATGTACTTGGAGGCCAGTGGGCGTAGCGTATGGTCGATGATGGCCGTGCTGTTCTATGGGAAAGAGAAGACGATTGCGGAGGTGTTTCCCAACGGTGCCGTCGGGGTCAGCGCCGAGTTCCTTAGGGACGCTGCCAACATCACCGAGGAGGAATACCGGGAGCTGACCCATGAGATCCTACCCTATTGGAAGGTCAATTGCACAGGGGCTCACAAGATAGCCCGCTGGCAGGCAGAAGGCCTAATGCCTGTAGTTGCCCACAGCACGAAACTGGGCGAGGGCTTGCGAGGCGGCACCGAGGAAGGGATCGGTGGTCCAGGCGCTACAGACGGGACTTCGTTTACCGGCGACGCGCATGGCCATGTGACCATCGGCATCAAGAAGGTTCTCGATCTCGGTTTTCGCGGTATCGCCCGCCAGGCTGCTGAACAGCTAGCGAAACTTCAGCCCGGCGAGAAGAACTATGAGCGGCGCAAGGACTTCTTGGAGTCTGTGCAGGTTTCGGCCAACGCCGCCTGTGTTTTCGCCGAGCGCTATGCCAAATTAGCCGAGGAGATGGCCGAAAACGCTGAGGGGCAGCGGAAAGTCGAGCTACTGGAGATTGCCGAGCGATGCCATCGCGTGCCGGCCGAACCACCCCGGAACTTTATGGAAGCAGTGCAGGCAATTTGGCTGACGCAGGCGATGGTGCTAATTGCCTATGGCGATGGTTCCATCACCGCTCCCGGTCGGGTTGACCAGTTCCTCGACCCGTACTACCGGCAGGACATCGCCGCTGGGCGTATCACTCGCCAGCAGGCTCTCGAAGCGATCGAGGAATACTACCTCAAGCTCGCCACCAACATCTACTTCGGGCCCAACAATGTCACCATCGGTGGGATGAACAAGAAGGGCGAAGATGCCACGAACGAGGTAAGCTACCTGTTCCTCGAAGCCCACCGGGACTTGAAGGGGTTGCGCAACGGTTTGGCGGTTAGGATCGATGCCAAGACCCCGCGCGACTTCCTGGTCAAGGCGTGCGCGGTGCATAGGGTAACGCCGGGGATCGCCTTCTATAATGACGACGTAGTCATTCGAGATCTGCTAGGTGACGGCTACTCCCTGGAGGATGCCCGCGACTACTCCATCGTCGGCTGCGTCGAACCGACCGGCACCGGCAATAACAACGGCAATACGGCTTCCAATGGATTGTTCCCAGTGACTTGCCTAGAAATGGCGCTCAACGAAGGACGCCGGTTCACCGCTGGCTGGGAGCGCGTGGGGTTGCCCACCCCTCCGGCGAGCGAACTCAAGACCTTTGAAGACGTAAAGAAAGCCTTCGCGGACCAGTTTGCGCACGCCGTAGAGATGACGGTACGAAGAGGCAACTCGCGAGATAGAGTAGTCGCCGAACTTTACCCGGTGCCTCTCCTTTCCGCCACTATCGAAGGCTGCGTAGAATCCGGCGAGGACATCACCAGGGGCGGTGCCCGCTACAATCACGGGTCCATTGGTGGCCAGGCGTTGGGAACGCTAGCCGATTCCCTAGCCGCCATCAAATGGGCGGTCTTCGACAAGAAGTTGGTGACTATGGAGGAGTTGGTCAAACACCTGCGCAACAACTTTGAGGGCGCCGAGGACCTGAGGCGCAAACTGCTCAACGCCCCGAAGTACGGCAATGATAATCCGTATGTCGATGAGATCGCGGTGTGGGTGGCAGACTTATACAACAGCACGGTGACGCAGCATGCATTCACCGCTGGTGGAAGATACCGGACCTGCATGATCTCGTCCTTGTCGCAAACAGCGGAGGGCGCTCTGTGTGGCGCCACCCCAGACGGGAGGCTAGCGAAAATGCCGGTTTCCAATGGGATGTCGCCTTCTAACGGGACTGACGTGAGTGGCATGACCGCGGCACTCTGTTCCGCCGCTAGGGCTTGTTCAGTACCTATCAGCGATGGGACCGCTTTCAATATCACGTTCAACCCTTCGATCATCAGTACCGATGAGGGCCTAGACAAGTTCGTGTCGATGATCGAAGCCTATTTCGCGTTGGGGGGCCGGCAAGTTCAATTCAACCCGCTAAGCAAGGCGATGTTGTTAGACGCGCAGGCGCATCCGGAAAACTACCCCGAATTGGCGGTCAAGGTATCGGGGTTTTCGATGCGCTTTGTCGACCTACCGAAAGGTATTCAAGATGATATTATCGCCCGCACTGAATACACCGAGATGTAGATAGCAGTCAGCAATCTGCGATCAGCAGTCAGTGGTCCGTGGCATCCCCGATCCTGCGGGGAAGGATTGCCCCGTCATGCTGACTGCTGATTACTTTAATAGTTCAATGGAGAACGGTACAAGCATGTCAACCGCAACAGGCCGAATCTTTAACCTTCAGCGCCATTCGACCGAGGACGGCCCGGGCATCCGCACCACTGTGTTCTTGAAGGGCTGCCCGATGCACTGTCCTTGGTGTCACAACCCGGAAGGAATCAATTCCAGTCCCGAGCTAGTGTGGTACAGCGCTCGGTGCATGGGAGCGAGTGATTGCGTGAAGGCCTGCCCGCAACAGGCTCTGGAACTCACCGGGGAAGGGGTGATCATCGACCGGACTCGGTGCGATGCCTGCGGCGAATGCACCGAAGTTTGCCCCGCCAATGCGCTGGAGATTCTTGGAAGGAAACACACGGTTGACGAAGTCATGGCGGTGGTGCTGCGGGACAAGGTCTTCTACGAGAAATCGAGAGGCGGGATGACGGTTTCCGGCGGTGAACCTTCCGTGCAAGGCGACTTTTCGTTGGCCTTGATGCAAGCTGCGCGGCGGGAAGGGATCCATGTAGCATTGGACACCTGCGCCGGCAGGATCTGGGGGGCGTTGTGGCCGTTGGTAGAAGCGGCGGACCTGATCCTCTTGGATCTGAAAACGATGGACAAGGAGTGTCACCAGCAGTACACCGGCATCCCCCTTGACCTCGTGCTCGCCAACGCGCGTAGGATTGCAGAAAAAGGAAAGAGCATATGGGTACGCACTCCGGTCGTCCCTGGGCATACGGATAGCGAGGAGAACATCAGAAGGGTGGCCCGCTTCATTCGGCAAGACCTGCCCACGACCACCAGGTACGATCTGCTGGCCTTCAACAACGCTTGCGGACCAAAATACACTAGGTTAGGCCTGACTTGGAAGTTGGAGGGGGTGGACAAGGTTACCGAGGAGACAATGAAGAGGCTCGCGGAGGCGGCACGGGGCGAGGGTCTGCCATTCGTTCACTGGTCCGGCATGACAAAACAGCCTGATCGATGCTCGGGAACCTGAGGTTGACCACAAGCATGTGCTAGGAATAGACTAAGGGAGGCCGCAGAGAAGAGAGTAGAATAGCACAAGAGGAGGTCTAGTTTGGCGACGGAACACGTGCTCTATCAGAAAGACAATGGCGTAGGGATCATTACCCTCAATCGGCCAGAGAAATTGAACGCGCTTCACTGGGGCATGAACCAAGCGATCGCCGAGTACTGCAATGAGATCAAGCAAGACGACGAAGTGAAAGTCGTCATCCTAACGGGAAAGGGACGGGCTTTCTGTGCCGGTACCGATCTCAGGGCAGAGGGATCCACCGGCATAGCAGAAAACCAGGGAAACGTACCGACGGCTGCGGCGCGCGACGTGGCTCGTTACGCCAGCAGGCCTAATGCTCTTGACCGCTTGATTTCGTGGGGGATGACCAGTATTCCCAAGCCGACGATCTGTGCGATGAACGGTGTGGCAGTCGGATTGGGTTCGGAGCTCACTCTTCACTGCGACATTCGGATTGCGGCGGAGAGCGCGCGATGGGGTCAGGTCTTCGTGCTGAGGGGCTGGGTACCGGATACGGGGGCCGGCACCTATCTCCTACCCCGTATCGTCGGCCTGTCCAAGGCGCTCGAACTAGTCTGCTCAGGAAGGATCATCGACGCGCAGGAGATGCTGCGGATCGGCTTGGTCGAGCAGGTGGTGCCCGACGACCAGCTGATGGACAAGGCTCTGGAAATGGCCGCGAACTTGACGAAGGGCGCCCCGTTGGCGGTGCGAATGGCCAAGGAGCTGATCTATCGGAGTTTAGAGCGGAACATCGAGGAGCATCTCATGGCCAATGGATCGGCCTTCCGCATGCTCAGCGCTTCCGAAGACCACGCGGAAGGCGTCAAAGCCTTCCTGGAGAAGCGTGAGCCTCGGTGGAAAGGCCGCTAAGTAGCTTCAGCAGCCTTTTCAATTGGGCTTCCACTTCTCAGTGAAGTGCTGGAGTCAAGCGCAGAAGAACTAGCCAACCTAGCCGAGCAAGGGATCATCAGCACGGTGCCGAACGTCGCGGCCATGCCACCAGAACAGCTCGGGTCGATCCTCAAACGTCGCATCGAGCTGTCGATGAAGCTCGGGAGGATCGATGCTCGGGAGACCGAGGCCGAGTACAAGCATGCGCTGGGAATAGACTAAGCGGCCGGCAGGCCACAAGCGGTGTAGGAAACATGATCGCCGGGGAACGAGCTGCTCCTTCTTTGCCAGGCTCGCCCGTTCCCCGATCCTAAGGGCTTAGTAAAGCTACCTGATCTCGGCTACGGCACCGGCGGCCTCTAGCTTCGCTTTGAGGGCCTGGGCTTCCTCCTTATTCACGCCTTCCTTCACTGGCTTGGGAGCGCTCTCGACCAGGTCCTTGGCTTCCTTCAGACCAAGGGCCGTGACTTCTCGCACGGCCTTAATTACGTTGATCTTGTTTGGCCCGATCTCCTTTAAGATCACGTCGAATTCGGTCTTCTCCTCAACCGGTGGAGCTGCGGTTGCCGCGGCAGCAGCGGCCGCCGGGGCGGCTGCGGGAGCGTAAGCAGCCGCGGTCACGCCAAGTTTGGCCTCTAAGGCCTCCTTCAACTGCTTGATCTCCAACTGGTTCATTTTGGCGATAGCGTCGACGATCTCGTCTATGCTGGCGATAGCCATTTGGATTTCTCCTTTCGTTTGTAAATGATGAATTCAGGATGACGAATGATAGATCCTCACCCGCATCCCATTCATCGTTCATCGTTCCTCATCCATCGTTGCGGCTGATCAAGCTGGCACCGGTGCCGGTTGTGGGCCCTCGCCCAGTTGATCGAATCGCGCTTGTAGGATATTCAGTAGGCCACCGATGTGCGCGTCTAGCACGCCCAGAAGCCCTGAGATGGGCGCCTGCAAGGTACCGAGCAGTTGCGCTGCGAGAACGTCACGCGACGGGAGGCTGGCCAGTTCGGCGACCTCAGCAGACGAAAGCACCTGATGATCAAGCAGGGCACCCTTGATCTTAAGCGCTGTCCTCGTGCTGCGCACGTAGTCGGTCAGCACTTTGGCCGGAGCGACTACGTCTTCGCGCCCGTAGGCAATGGCGACCGGTCCTCCTAGGATCTGGAGTAGCTCGTCTTTGCCAGCGTCCTTCGCCGCGATGCGAGCCAGGGTGTTCTTGACCACACTAAAGTCGACCCCCTGTTCTCGCAGCCTGCGCCGCACTTGGGTAAGCTCCGAAACCGTCAGACCACGATACTCGGCTAGAACGGCAATCTTGCTGTTCTTGAGTTGTTCCGTGATTTCCTTGACGTCCTCTTTCTTCTTGGGAGTTGGCAAGTTCTCACCTCCTCTCTATGACGGTGCAAACAAAAAGGTCTTCGCGCCTTCTGACGCAAAGACCTTGGTTACGTGGCCCAGTAAGCACAGGCATGATCCTTAGCGACCAGATCTTACCTGTCCAGCCGATCACCAACTCTGGGCAGGCGATCGGTGCGGGCAGCATATCGGACTTGCCTCAGCGGGCTGATTTATTAAGCGCCTAAGCAGTTATCTATAGGCCCGGCATGGACGGGCCAGGAGGCTGACTCGTTCTCCGTCGGCCAATTACTGATCACGATTAACTACTTGGAGGCGCGCCGGCTATCTTCGGCTATTCTACTGTTAACTTATGAAGCGCGAAGCGCGAGTGCAGCGTTGACGTCTAACTTGACGCCAGGTCCCATCGAAGTGGCAATCGTCGCGCTCTTCACGTACTGGCCCTTCGCTCCGGTGGGCTTCGCCTTGACGATCGATTCCATCAGAGTGGCCAGGTTTTCCAACAGCTTCTGATCCTCGAAACTGACCTTGCCAAAGGGCACGTGGATGATTGCAGTGCGGTCTAGCCTGAATTCCACGCGACCCTTGCGGGCATCACGGATCACGCGCGGGAGGTCCGCCGCCGGGGCGATGGTACCCGACTTGGGATTCGGCATCAGGCCCCGACGACCGAGGATCTTTCCCAATCGACCGACCCGGCCCATCATATCGGGGGTGGCTACGGCGACGTCAAAATCGACCCAGCCGCCCTCGATCTTTTTGATTAGCTCGTCGGCGCCAACAAACTCGGCGCCGGCTTCCTCTGCGAGCTTGGCTGCCTCTCCCTGCGCGAAGGCCAGGACACGCACTTGCCGTCCTAAACCATGCGGCAGAAGAGCCACACCTCGAACCTGCTGATCGGCATGGCGTGGATCCAGGCCCATCCGCAGGTGCAGTTCTACAGTCTCATCGAATCTGGCATAAGAGGCCTTCTTCGCTGTTTCGATCGCTTCTTGAGGGGTGTAGAGGCGAGAGCGTTCGACCAATTTCGCCGTCTCAATATACTTCTTGCCTCGTTTTCGCATCATTGCCTCCTAGTGGTCAAGCGGGTCTCTAATGACCCTCCCACGGTCAGTGAGTCGTAAGAACGTATTGCGTACTACGCATTCTGTAGGTCAGCCGCCGCACGCCATACGCACTACACATCACGCATCACTCAACGTCTATTCCCATGCTGCGCGCCGTACCCTCGATCATCCTCTCGGCGCCGGCGAGGTCGACAGCGTTGAGGTCTTTCATCTTCGTTTGGGCGATCTCACGCACCTTTTCGCGAGAAATGGTGCCTACCTTCGTCCGTTTGACCGAACTGCTGCCCTTTTCGACGCCGATGGCCTTCTTAAGGAGATCGGACGCCGGAGGGGTCTTCGTTACAAAAGTGAATGAGCGGTCCTCGTAGATGACGATTTCGACCGGAATAATCATCCCAGCTTGAGAAGCAGTACGCTCGTTGTACTCTTTCACGAAGGCCATGATATTGACGCCGTGTTGACCAAGAGCTGGCCCCACGGGTGGGGCAGGGTTCGCCTTCCCGGCTGGAATCTGCAGCTTGACAATTGCCTTGACCTTCTTCGCCAACTTCACACTCCTAACGTGATGACACAATTCGTGGATACGTACTTCCTGTCCATCACGTATCCATGTTATGTATCATCTATAGCTTCTCTACCTGCAGAAAATCGAGCTCCACCGGGGTTTCCCGACCAAAGAAGGAGATCAAGACCCGGACCTTCCCTTTGTCGTGAAGGATTTCGTCTACCACGCCAATGAAATCGGTGAACGGGCCATCGATCACTCTCACGCTTTGGCCCTTGCCGAAGCCGATCTTGATCCGTGGTGTTTCAGCCCTCATCTGCTTTAGAATCTGTTTTACTTCAGTCTCGTCCAGCGGAACCGGCTTGTTACCGCTACCAACGAATCCGGTCACGCCGGGCGTGTTGCGCACCACGTACCAGCTATCGTCAGTCAGCTTCATTTCCACTAGAACGTACCCAGGGAAGACCTTCTTGTGCACCGTGCGACGCTGGCCGTCTTTGACTTCGATCTCCTCCTCAGTGGGGATCACCACCTGAAAGATCTTGTCCTTCATGTCCATAGACTCGATGCGGTGCTCAAGGTTGGTCTTCACCTTATTCTCGTAGCCAGAATAGGTGTGGATGACATACCACTGTCGGTCGCCATCCTTCTTCTCGAGCTCTTTGGTCTGTTCCTGCTCTGTTTCCTGCACGTTTTCCATTTCGCTCTCGCTTCTCGGGGATCAACGACGGGAGCCCAATCTAGGCCGAGGGAGCTAGGAGCTTTCGTCCGAAGCACATCGGCCGAAGCTACCTTCGCGGCAATTCGGTTGAAATCAACGTGGCTTTAGGATCAATTCGTTGATAATCCAATAGAAGATGTAGTCTACCGTACCGAGAAAGGCGCCGACAGCCACCGAAACGACGATGACGATGGTGGTCAGATTGCGCGCCTCGGCCCAAGTAGGCCAAACCACCTTCTTGAGTTCGGATACTATCTCTCGTGCAAACTTGAAGCTCATAGCTTCACGTCGGACTGTCTGCCTTGCTGTCACGACACTCCCCTACTTCGTTTCCCGATGTGTCGTGTGTTTTCGACAGCGCGGGCAATACTTCATAAGCTCAAGCCGCTCGGGATCGTTCTTGCGGTTCTTCATGGTCGTATAAGTCCGCTCTTTACAGGTTCCGCAAGCGAGGTGAATAATGATTCTCGCTTCAGCTTTCTTTGCCATATGCCGCCCTACTCCAAGATCTTCGTGATGACGCCAGCGCCGACCGTGCGGCCACCCTCACGGATAGCGAAGCGTAGGCCTTCTTCCAGCGCCACTGGCACAATCAGCTTGATGGTCATCTTCACATTA
>Ga0315298_1004494_pt1 | contig 20821 bp, 25 predicted proteins | sample WHS_1_MG_FD_203077 | JGI IMG/M metagenome (GOLD analysis project Ga0315298, IMG submission 203077) | Extremophilic microbial mat communities from Washburn Hot Springs, YNP, Wyoming, USA - WHS_1_MG | ecosystem: Environmental > Aquatic > Thermal springs > Hot (42-90C) | place: USA: Wyoming...
AGGTTCATGATCCAGTTTGGGATACTCTTTTTACTGCTAAAAACTCTAGGGAAGACTATTGGCCACGTGAAAGAAGAACGAAGATATGCGGTGTATTTAAATACAGAAAGAAGATTTATGCTTGTTTCAACTGCCCCGTGGGATGTACGCCATTCTCAGAAATAGAAGACGGAAGATTCAAAGGGACGAAGGGGAATGGGTTCTGGGTTAATTCGTTCTATTGGCCTGGTAGGATGGATGTGGACGATCCAGCTGCTGCTCTCAAATATCATATAGAATGCAATCGTTTGGGCTTGGATGGAGATAATTCTTCAGTGGTTTTGAGTTGGGCTTTTGAATGTTATGAAAAAGGCTTGATCTCTAAAGAGGACACTGGCGGATTAGAGCTCATGTGGGGAAATGCGGATGCAATGTTGGAGATGCAAAGAAGATTGGCTTACAGAGAGGGATTTGGTAATTTACTGGCTGATGGCGTTGTAGAAGCTTCTAAAAAGCTAGGAAAGGGGTCGGATGAATTTGCTATCCACCAGAAAGGTCAAGATTCAGCTGATCCTTATAGAGTATCAAAGGGGTGGGCTCTTGGATGTTGCACATCTCCAATAGGAGGAAGGCATATGCGGGGTTCGGTCCAGACATATTTGGCATATGGCCCTGGCGTTAAGTACGACCATCTCTCATACAATGATGTCCCGGATATTGTTTTCTGGCAGTTAGAAGCCAAGGAAGTTGAGGATATTCTAGGATTTTGTTCATATGGAGCAGGAACGGAAGATGGTATTCCACGCGCACTTATGCCATCGGATTTTGCAGAATTAGCACGTTATGCTATTGGAGTAGAACTATCTGAGGACGATCTCATGCTTCTAGGGCTACGGTCATATAACCTTGAGAAAGCCTTTAACACAATACATGTAGGCTTCACTCGCAAAGATGATTTACCCCATAGACGTTTCTTAGAGGAGCCTGTTCCATCTGGACCATACAGAGGAGAAAAGCTTGATAGGGAAAAATTTGAAAGGATGCTAGATAGGTTCTACGAACTCTTGGAATGGGATAAGCAGACAAGCTGGCAAACTCGAAAATGCCTAGAGAAACTGGATATGCTCGACGTAGCAGAAATGTTGGCAAAGGTAGGGAAACTCATCGAATAATATGTTGTTTGATATCCCTACTTTTTGCATAAGATGCGCTGTTCAGCCTTCATTTTTATGTTGATAAACATTTTTATTGTCAGATTTTAAGTGAATTGTTATGAAAAGTACTGTGATGGTTGTGGGATTTAATATTCGCCCAGTTGCATGTATGTGCAAACAGCTTGGTTTCAGAGTTATAGCAATAGATTATTGGGGTGATCTTGATATTAGAGGATGCGCCGACTTCCTTCTCGCTGTTTTTCCACAAAAACATAGTGGTCAGCCTTGTTCTAATCTTACTAAACCATGTTCTGAAATGCTTGTTGACTTAGCCGAAAAAGCAGCCAGCCATATGAATAAAATTGATTTTATTCTTGTCGGAAGCGGATTAGATGACAGGCCAGACCTATGGACGAAACTACAAAATATAGCCCCTGTACTTGGAAATTCACCTGAAAAGCTAAACATAGTAAGAAATCCGGAAAAACTTTTTTCCATTGCAAAGGAAGAAGGAGTAAGATTTCCTAAAACCGAAAAAGCCAAATCATCAAAAGAAGCTATTGAAATAGCTAAAAACATAGGTTTACCCGTGGTGCTTAAACCTACAAAAGGTAGCGGCGGCTTTCGAATTAGGTTTGGAAGATCACCTGAAGAGATAAAAAAGAACTTTATTGATGTAGCTGGTGAAAATGGAGAAGTTTTGGTGCAAGAGTATATTAAAGGAGTTAATGCAAGTTCATCTATCCTCGGCAACGGAACTAGCTGTGTAATTGTTAGCATTAACGAGCAGTTAATTGGTTTAAAGAAACTAGGAGCGTTTACTCCATTTCGCTATTGCGGGAACATAGTGCCTTTAAAAGCAAACGATAAAACACTTTACAGAATCAAAGAGATTTCTCTTACATTTGGAACAAAGCTCAAACTTGTAGGATCAAACGGGTTCGATTTCGTTATTGGAACAGATAATGAACCGTATCTGATTGAAGTGAATCCTAGATTCCAGGGAACTCTTGAACTTGTTAAATATGTTACAGGCTTAAATTTAGTGGAGCAACACATTAATGCATGTAATGGAAAATTACCGGAAAAAATCCCTCCTCCTAGAGGATACGCCGTGAAAATGATAATTTTTGCGAAAAGAAAAAGCATAATCCCTGATTTAAGCGGAATAAACCATTTATTTGACATCCCTTGCCTAGGGATAATAGTTAATGAAGGCAATCCTATATGTACGGTTCAAGTATTCTCTACTAGCAGAAACTACGCCATTGAAAAAGCATCCAAAATAGTATCCAAAGTTTACAGAACAATTTCAAAAGCGGATTCAAATTGATGCGCGTAATAAAATTCACCATACTCAAAATTTAAACATTTCAAAAGCCAATAAATATCAAATTCGGATCAGCACAAAGATTTAATAATTTAAGGAAGATTATGCAAAATTTAAAAAGGTTATCTTAAATAAAATTAATTTATGTCTGAGATAATAAGTCTGTATAAATGTTGGGATAAAAATCCACTTAAGTGCCGATCAACAGCATCACTAGAAGTTTTACGAATCAGAGTTGACGGAAAAGACGTCAAAATAATCCAGAACATTGATAGAAATCATAAAGGACAGATTAGCGTTCACACTTTTGCAGAATCTGATATGTTTTATGTACATTTGCATCCTGGTAAGATAATCATATCTAGTAACTGTTAAGTGCTTTTGCATTTACAATGCGACAGCCAAATGAACAGTTCGCTTTTAGAAAGACGTGCTATTTTGAACTTTTACTATTTCCATTTTTATGGTTTAACTATTAATTGGTTTAATGATTTCTTTAGGTAGTATAAAGAGGCGTTGGGTGTATTTGGACGTCTGATGTTCAACTGTCTACTTTGCCGGAGGTCTTTTGTTAAGCGTACTGGAAGGAAACTTTTACTAAACAGCATTCAGGAGGCCCAGCAATGCTCCTTTAAAAGCCAATCATTATAACTACGAAAGAACTGTAATAAGTTATCAATTAAACCACTGTCAAAACATTAAAAGCTCCAGATTTGGCAAGTTAACAAGAAACACTACATCTTATTAAATTTTACAACATTTACAAGAATTTCTTGCTTTTTAAATGTTCAGGAGTTATGATGCCTTTATGAAGGGCTGTTGCTACAAGCGCTTTTGAAACGCCTATTCTTCTGAACTCCTCTAAATCTGCTATACCACGTATTCCGCCGCCCGTATAAACCTCGAGGCTTGTTCTTTCAACAACTTCTTTCACTAAGGCCAGGTTTGGCCCTTGCTCTGATCCGACTCTTCTGAGATCTAGGATTATCACTTTTGCAACCCCCGTTTTCTCTAAAGCTTCTGCAAACATTGTCGGCCTATATTTTTTTATGAGTATTGACTTTGATAGGATTTTATTTTCTGCAATGTCTATGCTTACAACCACTTTTTCGGCGCGGAAACTTTTCAGGGCTTTTTCAACAAACTGAAAATCCCTCAAGGTTTCGGTTCCAATAACTATTTCTGAGGCGCCTGCGTCGCTGAGAATTCGAGCTTTTTTAATTGTGTTTATGCCTGCATCAACCATTATGGCGAAACCTGTTTCATTTTTTATTCGCCTCAAAATTTCAGGGTTAAACCGTTTTCCAATTATTGCGTCTAAATCAGCCATGTAAAGCTCTGTGAAGCCCATATTTTTGAAGGCTTTAGCAACATTGACAGGATCCGTAGATTTGCAGAGAACACTCTTTAAGGGACTATACTTTTCCCTTTCACCTCGTACAGCATGAACAACTATACCATCCAAAACGTCTATAACTGGAACAATTCTCAAATTAATCCCTTCAATATGGTTAGTGTTGGAGGAGATAAGGGTTGAGGCTTCTTATCTATGAACATTTATGTGGTGGTGGAAGTTCTAGGCAGGCTTTCCAAGCAGGAGTTTTATGTGAAGGCTTTGCCATGCTTAGAGCTTTGATAGCAGACTTCAAAGCGCTTGGGCATCATGTTGTAACGTTCTTGGATTCAAGGATTAAAATGTTTAATCCGCCGCTTCAAGCTGATGAGATTATTTCCATTTCAAGCATCGACAATTTAACTGAAAAATTGAGGAAGATGTGCAACAGCGTTGATGCCATTTATGTTATTGCCCCTGAGTCAAACGGTATATTGAGGAAAATTGTGGAGGATGTCGAAGGGCTTGGATGTATCACCATCAATTGTAGCTCCGAAGCGATTGATGCTTCTTCAAACAAGTTAAACGTTTATGAAACGTTAAAGCGCGTTGGGATAGCGGTTCCAGAAACCATACCTATTAACGTTCAGGAGGATATTAGACAAATTGAAAGACTAGCAAGGGAGCTTGGTTTCCCGCTCGTTTTCAAACCGATGGTGGGCGTTGGATCCGAAGGGTTAAGCATAGTTTGGAGTGATGAGGAAATAGAAATGGCTGTTAAAAAGGTTAGGGGTGCATCCTCCGAAGATTTCTTTCTGATCCAACAGTTCGTTAGAGGCACTCCTGCAAGTGTGAGTCTAATATGTGACAGTGAACATGTTACGCCTCTAACTTTAAACGCCCAGTTGATGAGACTGGCTTCTCCAAAATCAAGTTCAATCTACGAAGGTGGAATGGTGCCCCTTAACCATCCACAAAAGGAAGAAGCCTTCAAAGCAGCGTGCTTAACCGTCAAGTGTTTTAAGGGTCTCCGAGGCTATGTTGGTGTTGATCTAGTCTTAACCAGCAGCAGCCCCGTTGTTATGGAAATTAATCCTAGGCTCACAACATCATATGTTGGATTAAGAAGGGTGTTAGGCTTTAACCCTGCAAATGCAATTCTAAACTCTGTTATTAAGGGCGAAATACTGGAGAAAGCTGAAGCCTCAGGATACGCATTCTTCTTTAAGGTAAAGGTGAACCCTCCAAGAATCGATGTGTTAAGGCGTACATATGAGTTGGAGGATGTGTTTTCTCCTCCATTTCCTCTTAGTTCAGAGTCCCACGCCCTTCTGGTTTCGTCTTCTGAGAAATTGGAATGCGCAAGGCTCAAAGCTTACAAAGTTAAAAGGAAGCTTGAAGCGATTTGCAGGGCATGATGGAGATGGTCAGCGTAATTGGCTTTGACATTGGCGGAGCAAATACGAAAACCGCCTTTATTAGAGTGGAAAACAATGCGGTTCAAACTGTTAGAGTTGCTGTTGAATATTTTCCATTTTGGAAAAGGAATAGAAGGGAACTTCCAGTCCTTCTTAAAAGGCTTAAGGCTGAGGTGGCTGAACAGCCAACCATGGATGCAGTTGGTGTCACAATGACGGCGGAGCTTTCCGACGCTTTTCAAACGAAGAGGGAGGGCGTTAACCATATCCTTGATAGCGTGGAAAAAGCTTTTCAAGATGTGAAAATTTTTGTGTTAGATGTTTATGCAAACCTTGTGTCATGCAAAGAGGCGAGATTAAAGCCCTTGCATGTGGCGTCTGCAAATTGGGTGGCTACGGGTTGGATGGTTTCAAAAATGTTCAGTGACTGCATTGTGATAGACGTTGGCAGCACATCCACAAGCATCATCCCAATAATCGGGGGTAAAATCGCGGCTGAGGGGAGAAACGATTTAGAGAAACTTATCAACGGCGAACTCGTGTATACGGGGGCTTTAAGGACTAATATTGCAGCCATAGTGAACACTATACCAGCTAAAGGTGGGTTGGCGAAGATTTCCTCTGAGCTGTTCGCAACTTCAGGGGATGTTCACCTCGTTTTAGGCAACATTGGAGAGGAAGACTCCAGCACCGATACGGCTGACGGCAGAGGGAAAAATAGGGCTGAAGCCCTTGCGAGGCTTGCCCGAGTCGTATGCGCAGACGTTGAAATGTTAAGTGAGGATGAAATAGTGAAAATAGCTGAATACGTGTACCGAAAGCAGGTGGAGCAGATTTCTGAGGGCTTGAAGCAGGTCTGCAGAAGAATTGAAACCATTGTGAGGCCGGATTTCCCTATTGTTGTCACAGGGTTGGGAAGAAGATTTTTAGCATTTGAAGCGGCTAAAGCGGCTGGATTTAAAAAAATAGTTGATTTAGGCGAGCTTTTAGGTGTGGAAGCTGCTTTGGCGTCTCCATGTGTTGGCGTAGCGCTGATGGTGGCAACTAGGCTTTTGGGAAGGGAGCTATCTTGGAGGCAGTTTTAAAAGTTGGAGGAAGCCTTATCGAGCATCCATCTGAGCTGAAAGCCTTATGTAAGACTTTATCGTCCCTCGCCAAAGCACATAAAATATCAGTTGTGCCTGGAGGAGGAGTTTTCGCTGATATGGTGAGAAAGGTTGATGAAGAATGGAAGTTGTCTGAAACCACCGCCCATAAAATGGCCGTTTTGGCTATGGATCAATATGGACTGTTCCTATCTGACATAACGCCAAACTCTCAGGTATGCTATTGTTTAGAGGACGTAAAAAGCGCTAGGCGGGGCTCACTGCCTATAATTTTGCCTTCCCAATATATTTTTTGCGAGGATCCTCTGGAACACTCGTGGGACGTAACATCAGACTCGATAGCTGCCTATATGGCTGGAGTATTAAAAGCCGAAAAATTAGTACTGGTTACAGATGTTGATGGAATATACGAAGATAACCCAAGGAAAAATCCTGATGCCAAACTTGTTAAGCAACTTACAGCCAAGCAGCTTCTCAGCTGGAATAAACGGACAAGCGTTGATAAAGCCTTGCCTAACCTTCTCATAAAGTTCAAGTTGAACTGTTACGTGGTTAACGGAATGCATCCTGAAAGGGTTTGTGCAATTCTCGCAAATAGAAAATCAGTTTACACGTGTATCATTCCATAACGGCCTTTCACGCATTGATTGATCTCCTTTACAAATTCGTAGACCAACTCTGCTTGGACAGTGCCGTTAAGCCTATCTTTACCGGCGCAGATAGCCCCTCTAACCCCTATTATGTCAGCCCCTAAACCGTATACTGAAGGGACATCCGCCTTGCTCAGGGAGCCAGCTATGGCAGCGATTAAGTTTAATTCGTGCGCTTTGTCCACGAACTTTTTCAGCTCTGCCATGCCGAGAAAACTGAAAACGTTGCTCCCTGAACTCTTCATTTTAACGTCTACCATTACCCCATCGGCTTCGGCAGCATAAGCCACATCCGGAAGCTTCGAGGGATTTAGGCAACCCACGCTTTTATAATCGGCATAGCCTGCAGCTATAACCTTTACAGATGGACTGTATTCTTTGACGGCTCTACAAACCTCCCGAAGCAAGTAAAGAGCTTCAGAAGCATTTTTCACGCCAAAAAGCCCGGCCTTAACATAGTCTGCTCCTGAAACCGCCGCTCCCAAAGCCGCTAAAGAAGCCGTCCCTGGAAGGTTAGGCAGGTCACCAATCGTCGCACTTACCTCAACATTTCTTGGTACAACCTCCCTAACCCTTCTTATAACTCTTGGAAAGTTAGCTCCTAATGATCCTTCCTTAGGATTCTTTACGTCTATTATATGAGCCCCTCCCTTCAATGCCTCTCTTGCTTCATCTTCATTCGTGACGCTTGCTAAAAGTTTAATAGTGCATACCCCCACATTTAATTGTTCAAGCCATGAAATATTTATGCGTACCTATAAATTTATAACATATGAGGCGCCAAAATGAAAAACTTAAAACCTGAAATACATCGCGAGAGGCTTATCGTAGAAGGATTTTATAAAGCAAGGATAAGCGAGAATTTCCTTAAAAATTTCTTAATTGGAACTAGTAAGATTCTAGGCATGAAAGTTATTGCAGGCCCGTTTATTTTCTCTCCAGATAAGTTTTCATTAATCCATCACGGCATAGGAGGCTTTATGGCGTGGGCAGAATCCGGAATAGCCTTTTACAGCTGGAATAAACATAAATTCTTCACGTTAGACGTTTACAGCTGCAAACCTCTAAACGCGCAACTCCTACTTGAATATGTAAAAAAGAGGTTAAAGTGTAATCGCATCGTCTGGCAAAAGTTAGAATATAATAATATTTGAAATCCATAAAAACGCAGTGCATAGAAAGCTTTGAAGAAAAGGTATCTCACTTATCTATCCATACTAATTGAAAGTAATTGAAAGAAGGCCAATAAACTAACTGAAGGCCGCACCTGAGCAGTGAACTTTGGCAAATGTTTTAAAGCCCTCAGAACGAATTCAATATCTTGTCGCAATAATGAAAAATCTGCAAGCTATAAATTCAAGATTGCTCGTTCTTTTACAATCTGCAACCTTAACGACGTTTTGAAAGCACAGGGCATATGTGATCTATTTTCTGTTAATCGCTGTCAAGCGAAAAAGTTGTTTAAAATGTTACCTTAGACATTACTAACGGAACGTCAGGAAGAATTAATTAAAGCAGAAAAGCCTTTTTTACGAATAATCATATTACACCCGACAAAAAAGCTTTTAACCTGATATAGAAGTGTAAGGTTGTCTATCAAGAATCTTGTTTCAGAGTAAACCGTTTTAGTAAAGAATAAATAATAAATTGGGAGTTCTTTGGTTTTTAACCACCTTGCAGTGTTTAAATTCCAAGAGATAGTAACCATGGAATACCTATGGCAATATAGATGATAAAGAAGACTATGCCGAGGACTAGTCCGTACAACCAGAAATCTCTTCCTTTAATGTAACCGCTTGCGTAGTATATTGGCCCTGGACCTGTTGCATAAGGCGTCAGTATTCCCATCAACCCAAGCGTGTAGCTTAATAATAATGCCCATATGGTGGCGGGTGTTCCGGGTATTTTAATAGCTACGGTGAGGAAAACTGGCAGAAGGGCTGTTGTGTGGGCCGTTAAGCTGGCGAAAAGATAGTGCAGGAAGAAGAACACGCCTACCATGAGTATAATTGCAAATATTATGTCTAATCTTTTAAATGACGGTGCAATTGTGTTGGCTATCCAATCAACAAATTTAACCTTAGCGAGACCATCGGCCATAGTTACAAGTGTAGCGAACCATACGAGAACATTCCATGCTTGCTTGTACCCAATTACGTCATCCCAGCTGACAACTCGAAACACCACCATAAGACTCGCTACTAATACCGCAGTAGCAGTTGCATCAATGAAATCCGTGCCCTTTATCCATAACGCTAGTGCTAGCACAACTAAACCTAACAGGGTTATTTCCCTCCTACTTATTTTGCCCATAGTTTTCAATTGTTCTGAAGCCCAAATCGGTGCTTCGGGTGCTTGCTTTATCTCTGGTGGATAAATCTTGTATAGAAGAAAAGGAACCAACAGGAACAGTATCACACCAACCGGCAGAAAACCGAAGAACCAAGTGCTCCATGATATCGAAACATGTGCAACTTTTTGTACAAGGGTTAATGCAAGTAAATTGGGAGCAAGCCCCGTTAAGAACATGCTACTTGTGACACACGTTACCGCAAATGCGGTGTACATTATGTATGATCCTATCTTTCTAGCTGTTTTGTCAGGGTGCGACCCGTAAAGATTTGGGATGTTTATTATAATAGGGTAGATGGTTCCGCCACTTCTTGCGGTGTTCGACGTGTGAAGGGAGCTAACACTAAATCAGCGAAGGCTACAGCATACCCAAGTCCTAATGTCCTCTTTCCAAGTGCTTTTATGAACAAAAGAGCCATCCTTTTGCCAAGACCAGTTTTTATGTATGCCACCGCAAACATATAAGCAGCGAAGATCAGCCAAACAGTGCTATTTGAAAAACCGCCAAGGGCCCACTTTATCGCATCTGAAGGGTTCTGGTAAACCAAGCGCAACCGCAGCGACAATTACTCCAATAAGACCAACAGCTGCTGCTGGAATAGGTTCCGTGATTACCCCTGTTATGACCGCAACAAAAAGTGCAAAATAAAGCCAAGCATTCATTTGTAGTCCCGATGGCGGGGGAATCGAAACAATTATGACACCTAAAATTAGGGGTATTAGTGCCCTCAACAACATTTTTCTTCTATCTGCCATTTTCATCGCCTCAATATTGAACCTTTTTCATTAATTTATCATACGCGCGTCGGTTTATGTAACAAAAAGTGCACTTCTAGGAAATTAGGGCATAGTCCTCGACAAATTCTGAGACAGTCACTATGAATACGCATCATGTGGGTTAGTTTAGATTGCCTTGAAGTATCTGCAATTAGCATGTTTGATTTTGCATCCTAATCGTTCTGTCCCTATACGACCGAAGTATGGGCAGAATACCCATATTGAGCCGTCTCCATACCTGACAACACAGACTTTGTGAGCGTGTTCGTTAGCGCATAACAATACTCGTTTCCCAACTATTTCATCTTCAAATTCTGGTCTCTTTTCAAATACTAATTGATGCGCCATTTTCATCACTTCAATATTAATTGAGCGTTTTCATTGAATTATCACTAACTCCTGGTGCAAAAACTCATTTTAAAATAGTCTTTTGAGACAATTGTCACCATTTTGCGATAAATATTTATGGTTTATTGCATACAAAAGTAAATAGATAAGACCAAAAGTATATAGGACTGAACAGAAATGCTGGACGAGCTTGATATGAAGATTTTAAAATATATGTCTGAGGGTCTGTACTCGTATGATGATTTGGCGAAACGTTGTGGAGTTGGCCGGAATACTGTTTATAGAAGAATAGCTAAACTCGAAGAGAAAGGGGTTATAAAGAGGAAGATTATGGCTCTTCTAGACTTCAGTAAAATAGGTTTTTCGGCAGTAGTTATAGGAATGAATTTGAATCCAAAGGATATTGACAAGGCTATTTCATTTTTAAAAGTTCAACATCAAGTTAAGTTTTTATGGAGAACTTACGGACACCACGACATAATAGTGACGATACTTTGTGATAAAGACGATGTTGGAACATGCATATATAACCTCAGAAAAGCTCTGGAAGAAAATAATATTTCAGTAATCAAATTTGATGTTTCAGTTAGCGTGATCTGGGAGAAAAATGCACATCACTCCATGAAAACAACAAAATTTAACCCTTCGCAAGGCTGGTCGTCTAACCTCATAGACTTCATCTGTTCTTATTGAGTTTATGTACTCTCCCCTCTGTCATTATACGTGCGCGTTTTATGGTGAATATAGACATTCCTCGCATCATCGGAAACAGACGCTGAAAAGTAAACGTTATGCTATAATCCTTTAAGTTTATAACCCCACTTCTTATTTATCGCTTCAAGTTTTTCTGAAAGCCTCTTCGCCCTATCCTCGGCTTCCTCGAAAAGGACAGTCCAATCTCGTCTCTTAGCGAGGCATGTAAGCTTTATGTTTGCCGGCACTTTTTCTATGGCTGCCACCAACTTCTTAGTCACAGCATCATCGCTGGAAACGATTTCCAAAGCTTCTTCTGGACACAAGCCCACACACTGAGGTCCTTCAGGGTTATTTTTGCATAGGTCGCAAACTAATACAGAAGCCTTGTCTGGATGGAGAGAAATCCCACCGTGCGGGCAAGCCTGAATACACCATCCGCAACGGTCGCATCTAGCCTCATCAGAGAGGATAAAGCCTTCCTCCGACTGGAATAAGGCGTTTCTTGGACAAGCCCTAACGCATGGAGCGTTCTCACAGAACCGACATGTTAAAGCTAGGTTGAAGGCTGGGGTTAACCGTATAACTCTGATTCTGGACCTTAAAGGGTTCCAGAGAGGCTCGTTCTTCTCTAAAACGCAGACGTATTCGCATAGGCTGCAACCCGTGCACTTGGCCGGGTCAATGGCCACAAACTTTCTCGGAACAGCCTTAGCCATGAACGCCATCTCCATCAAGTTTGGGTTAAATGTTCTCATTACAAACACACTTTTATAATTTCTCTTTCAACAGGCCAAAACCAACATGGCTAAAGCACAACCATGACCTTTCCGCCAAGCACAAGCTTTCTCCCAGTAAAACTTGCTGAATAAGCGTAAACCACCACTCCACCCTTTGCAGCCATGTGTAGGGCTTGCCCTTTGGCTATGAGTCTGGCACTCTTTTAGAGGGCATAATTGCCGTTTCAAGGGGGAAGGCAGACATTTCCGAGGAGATTAGGGAGCAGCTTAAAAGCGTGAAGGTGCCAGTGCACATTCAAGTTTTTGTCACTTTGACCTGTCCATATTGTCCTTCTGTCGCAAGCCTCGCCTACAAATTTGCTGTTGAAAGCGACTTTGTTAGGGCTGATGTTATAGATGTGAGCGAGTTTCCTCACGTTGGACATAAGTATGCCGTTATGGGTGTTCCAAAAGCGGTCATAAATGAGAAGGTGGAGTTTATCGGTGCTGCTCCAGAAGACATTTTCTTGGAGCATGTTTTGCTTGCCGCTCATCGTCCAGAATATGTCCTATAAAAACTTACAGAACTTGTCAAATGGTGTGTGGTCTGGCTAGCAAGAGAGTCTCTAACGCTTGTTTTTGTTTACAGCGGCGAGTTCGCAGAACGTGTGATAAGGAATATTATAAATGATCCGAGTTTTTGCAAGTCCTGCGGCTTGTACTGTGACTCTTGCAAGTATGGCGTTTACAGTTATGTGCGGAGCATCTGCGCCGCCATAGAACTTCCAAATCCATCGGAACTGCCAGCCTTTATAGACAAGCTAGAAGAGTGCATGCCAAAAAGCGTTCCGAAAGCAGATGTGTGCGTGGCTTCAGGCTTGCATAAGGACTTGCTTTTGGAACTGCCATCCCACATTAGGAAAGCTGGTGTTAAAGGCCTAATTGTGCTCATCGAGGATTTCAACGAGGTTCCATCTGGCAACAATTGTTAGGCGCCTTTGCAACAGCATCATATAATATTTCACGTTTTGTTTCAACACCCATGAGTTTTCTCGCCACATACCATGTTGAGCAACATGGGGCGCATCATAGCTATCCATGCACTGCAACCATGAACGTTGACCCAGAAGTTAAGGAGCCCATCCTCCACATCGGCGGCTACATAATAAGGAAGGAGGTAGAAAAAGCATTGGAAAGGGCTGGAACTGCAACCTAACTTTTACGTAGTCTCTCGATGAGGTTTAGGACTTTGGCTTTTATAGCATCCCGCACTTTTCTCGCTTCTTCCAATGGCATTTTCGCTGGGTCTGGCATATCCCACTCTTCCACATGCTTTGTGTAGACTACTGGGCATAGGGAGCCGTTGCAGACTATTATGGCTATTTCGGCGTTTTCCTGAAGCTCTCTTGTCATCATTTGGGGCTTTTTGTGGCTTATGTCTATGCCCTCTTTCAGCATAAGCCTAACGGCGTTTGGATGAGCCCTATCTGCCGGTTTTATGTCAGCGCTTGTGGCGGTCCAGCCTTCGGGCGCATACTTGTTAAAGTAAGCTTCGGCAATTTGGCTTCTAAAACTGTTTTCAACGCAGACGAATAGAACGATTTTCAATGTTAGCCTTCCCAGTCTAGGAGGCGCTTTTCGCCTTCAATCTTCTTCAAATCTGTTATGTCTTGGGTTACCTCCATAGTTCCTAAACATCTGCCGTCCTTGTCCCTGACTGCGAAGTATCTTATGTGGATTAGACGGTCGCCTTTCTGAATCCAGAACTCTGCCACATCCTTTTAGCCTTTCTTGAAGGCTTCTAGGATTCTGTTGATTATGTGGATGCTCTTCTGCGGGTGGCAATGTTGCACTTTTCTACCAAGAACGGCTTTTGTTCTAACGAAGATGCGTTTTTCCGCCTTGTTAAAGAATTTCACATCATCATCCTCGTCCACGAAGGTAATGTCCACGGGCAAAGTGTTCAGAATCGCTTCAACTCCTCCTTTGTTAAAGTTCCAGTTTCAAACTGCAACACACTTTCAGGCACGCGCTTTTCCTCGGCGGGCTTCTCTACCTCTTTGACTACTTTTGCTATCAAATGTGTTGGAGTGAAACAGCAATACCCGATTTCGTCAAAATCCTCCCTTACGGCAGTCCACTCTTGTTCTGTGACTAAACGCTGGGCTGCTGGAAACAGTATATTGTTCTCTTTGTAGATGTGGCTGTTAAGCATATCGACCTTTGCCAGCTCGCCAAGCTGCCTCTTAAAATCTGAAAAGCCCATTTTCGTGGCGTTCTCGATTAAGGCTTTAAGCTGCTTCTTCTCCCTAAGCTGGTTGTGCTCCATCCACATGATTGCCGGAGGTTCACTTATGCCATGCCTTTCCAAAACTGGGAATAGCGCGTTTTCCTCCCTCAAATAGTGCTTTTCAGCGTCTAAAAGATGAATACGGTCTCGGTTCTTTGTAATCGGCTGTCCTTTTTCTTGTATGAATATTCCAGTATGGGGGGGATGTTATTACTAAATCAACAGAGTTAGGTTTAACATACTTAAAAAGATTCTTAGCGTCTTCGCAATAGATATCAGAATCTTCAACTCCGAGATGTATAAGCTTCTGCTGAGAAAGCCTCTTCTTCGCAAGTTCAACGAAATCCGAGTTAATGTCAAAACCAATTCCTTTTCGCTCTAAATCCCTCGCAGCGATTATTGCGCTGCCACTACCCATAAAAGGATCTAGAACCACATCGCCCTTCCTCGTATAAATTTCAATGAATCTCCGACACAATTCCACTGGAAACATGGCAGGATGCTTAAGTTTGCTCTCTTCTCGCGACTTAACAATCTCCCATATGCTAATGGAATACCTCTCCCAGGTTTTCCCATCTAACTCATTCAGCCTTTCCTTTTTCCTAAGTGTTGCTTGAACCTCTTGATCATCCATTGACCTCACTAATAACCAATTCTAACAAGTTATTTATAAGTTTGAGACGACTAAGCAAACATGAGAGTTCAACATCATACGCACTATTTGCCAACTCTTCCCAAACCAAAAACTAGGGATAGACCTATTACGGCGATATGACCCTTTCAAATAAACAAGATCATAAAAGCAACTTCTGTTAGTTGCTGTTAAGCGCAAAAGTTGTCTGAAACGTTCCCTTAGACATTACTAACAGAAGATTCAAAAATCTCTTTAGCTATTAAAGTTTAATCGGTGAATCTTCGTGCAAAACCATTACTTCGTCGCCTTGAGACCCAGAAATTTAGCTAAGGCTTCCTATACTTCTTCATTCTCATGATACCGTAAGTTTTCCCAGTTTATCGAAAAGATAATTCATAGTCTCCATATCTGTTGCAAAGTAAATTTTATTGTGAGAAGCCTTTGCCATCTGCACGCGCTTATATTTAAAGTGAGACTTTATAATCTAAGACTTTAACCTTCGGAACATGTTAGGTATATAAAATTAGCTTTTATTCATATTATTCATAGAATTTTAGCCATAACTTGGTAATTTTTTTCTCTAAACAACTTGATATACGATGTATCCCGGGTTTAAGTTCTTTTTCCATAAGCTCCATTATCCCGACAAATAGATCAGACACTATTAAATCAAAGAACCGTGGCGGCCCGCAACTTGGGTCGCTTAGCAAAAAATTGATAGGGTATCCATCGCCGATTATATACATCGATCTTCCATCAGATAGTCTGAATAGTTCTACTTGTTTGCTTAACTTATTCCTTTCAACAGTAAGAGATAATATTTCATTTACTGCTATTTCTCCCCTCTTGGAACTTGCGCTCGCCAGAAAAGCAGAATCCTTAAGATTTTGGATGTCTTTCCTGCCTATTGAGCATTGACCAGTTGCTCCTATCACGATATCAGCATCTCTTAGCAATTTTCGCTTAACACCAGTAACAAATCCAGAGAGTCGGGCGGCCAACGTCTTTATTGGATCTACGTCATAGCAAGCTACCAGTGCTCCCATACTTCGAAATGCTGTAGCAATAGCTGCGCCTATTGACCCAAAGCCTAAAACACAAATTTTACTTCCAACGACGGTGAAACCGACCTTGTTTAACTCATTTTCCAGCACTTGCACTATTTCTCTTCCTACAATTGGGCTCTCAAGTTGCTTAAGAGGAGTATCGGCTATTGTGATTACTGGTATACGTAGGTGTTCAATTTGCTCATCAAGCCATAATCCGTGTTTTGTTTCTTCAACAGCACCCTTACACAAATAAATGTATTCATTAAATTTTTTATGTAAAATGGGGACAGTATACCCTCCATTTTCAAGAATAATTAATTTTTTATAGTTCTTTTCATTTTGGGTGCCCAAAACTTGAGAAAGTTTCCTTTCAACATGTTTGGAAATCAAATCAAATCTAGGCACACTTAACGATGGGATGTCCTTAGACAACCTTTTTGCAATCTCCTTCTTGGAGGAGTATTCGATACCAATAACCGCACTTATTTGCATACCTAAATGTTGTAAACCACGCAATAATAACTCGAAGTGTAACAAAATAGGAACAACAGCGAATAATGAGAAATCGCTGAACTCCAAATTTATTGGAGGTCTCTTCATGAGATGATTAAGAACTTTAAAATACTCTATGTCATAGAATTTACTTTCATGATTTTGCATAATCTTTCCCTCCCATTTTAATTTTAAGACTTTTACATTTCAAAATGTAGACGGTGAGTTATAAGAGATTTTTTGAAACAATATATAAGTTGATAGTTCGTTAAGCTGGCAACTATTCAGCAATGAAAATCACGCCCGCTTGATAATGCTCTTAAAATCGACTTCCATACATGACTAACTTGCGTTTCAAGATCCTGAAACGTAGAATCATTAATTATTACATAATCGGCCAAAGCCATAGCTTCACCAGCTCCCCAGCTGAGCTCTACCTTATCGCGCCACCTAAAACTTTCCCAGTCCTTCATGTCCCAAGCTAGTCCCCTCTTAGAAAGTCTCTTAAATCTTGTCATTGGACTAGAATGCACCGCTATCAAGAAAAATGGACACTGAAGTTCATTTTTTAAATACTCAACTTCTTCCACCGCTTTAATTGCATTTAATACAACGACATTATTAGTTTCTAAAGCTTTTTTCAGAAGTGGCAAACATTTTTTTGCAATGATATCTCGACCGAACTGTTTTCTCAACTCTGTAGCAAACTCACGTAAGGTCCTGTTATTAACAGGAATTCCTTTCTCTTTTAGCTCTGCCTCGACAATTTCCCTTAAGATAATGACATGCAAATGTGTTTGTTTGCTAAGTAATTTTATTACGGTGTCTTTCCCAGCTCCAGGCATACCAGCTATTCCGAGAACAAATTTAGTTTCGCGTAGCTCTCCACACATAAGCCTAAGCCCATAAATTCTCAAATATTTTCAATATTTCTTTTTCATCGTCATCGGTAACTGCAATAATCTCAGCTTGCATGATTACTTTAGCAAGCCCTCGATTTCCGATTTCCTTCTCCAGTTTAATGAAGTCCGCTTCAGACATTTTCATTTGGTTCTTGAACCTCGCCAGTCGAATACTTCTAGGAGGAGATACTGCAATCAGTTTGAAATCGTCGCCGAATTTCATCCTGAGATAGTTGACTTCTTCGGGAGTTTCGATATCGGTTATAGCATATTGGAAACGTCCCGGCTCAACTTCAGCATAGGATTCAACCCATGGCATCCAGTCCAAAACAGCTTTTTCAGCTAGATAACTTTTGCCGAAGATTTCCCATATCATATTTTTTTTGAGATACAGTTCCTCTTCAGCAATAGGCATCTTTAATTGTTCCTTAAAAATTTCTAATGCAACATAATCAAGTTTAATTACTAAGTAATTATGTTTTTCAAGTATTTCTATAAATTTTTCCAGTGATGCATACGGGGCTTTTGCCAATCCTATGCATTTTGGCTTTTTCACCGTTTTGAAACTCCCCTTCTTAATTATTCAAAATTTTAGACTATTAAAGCTACCTAATCTTTCTGATAAGTTTTCTTATATGGTTATAAATGTCTTTTCCTTCTAATATTAGCGAAATAATGAAAATAAGACCACCAATTTCGATTTGATGTAATTGAACAAATTCCAACACTCTAAATAGCAAGTTATACACCAAACTAGAGTAATGTCCTATCAAAAAACCTACAAATGTGAAGAGAGGAACGAGAATCCAGAAAATGCGGTGTTTTCTTTGTGTCATTTTCAATCTTTTCTTTAATTCTTCAACTTCTTGAATTAATGCCAGGATAGCATTATAGCGCCAACCTTTCACTTTACTCATTTCATTTGCAAGTTCATGAAGAGCTATTAAAGAAAGCAGGGTTGTATATACATATGGATTTTTAGATTGGAGATCTGGCCATCCACCAAATTTTTTATTAATATTTATCCAGTTATGTTGAAACCATTCTAACGTTCTAATAAAGATTGGTTCAGCAGCGTCCTTTTTCAGACGCCATAAAATAGATATTGCTGCAGGGTGAAAAGGCCACACTGACCATCCAGCGGCAACAGGCAAGGGTTCAAATATTGGGGTTGGCGTAGAGTAAGCTTTCAGGTTCCGGCGCAAGAAATCGTTGCACTGAGATTTTGTTTTTGATATAGCAATCCTAAGATTAGGACCGTGGTATCGATTTAACTTTCCTTGTTTAACTAAACTGTTGATTAGAGTTAAACCTGCATACATAAGAAGAACTTCTGTCATGTTAGAGTATTTAGTTGTATCCGCATTTGTTAAAAAACGTGCGGCTTCACTTATACTTCGATTAATTCTCGGAAGAATATTGTTCTCTTTAGTCTTTTGAACGAACGTTGCGATGGCTTTCAGGGATACGAATGTATATAGCGGGCGGGGTTCAAGTCCAAAATAACAAGGCCAGCCACCAGTGTCCTTACTTTGAGTTGCTAAAAGATATTCAATACCCTTTTTCACCTCACCTGAATCCGCTTGTCCATTTTCGCATAATGCCCAAACAGCCCACGCAGTTGCCCAAACACTTGGTTGGTGATTTGCAATACACCATGCAAATTTGTCCTTCGGGTTAATAATTTTCCCGTTTCCTTGCTCCCTCAGAAGCCATTTTATGTCTTCATTCATCTTTGCCTCCATTTCAGTAGTAGTAGTGACATTTTTTAGTAATACTAACGCGGTGGCCGTAGTAGTAACTGAAGGGGGATCGCCTAATTTGTAGGGAGGAAATCCTATCGAAGACCCCAATCGCACCTGCAAAACCCAAGAAAGCGCCTTATCAAACTCTGTTAAAAGACCCAATTGTTCTAAAACTTTTTTTATTTCTTGTCGAATTGACATAATCTCTGAACCTAAATGAGCAAACTATACTTATATTTGCTTTAGTAGTTTGGAAAGCCTGGTCCTAACACTTTTGCCGTTAGCAGAAACTCCAATAACCTCTGGATCGTTAGAGGCGAATTGTTTTAGAACTTGAGCACAAAGAGGGCAGGGCATAAGTGGTTTTGACGAATCTGTTACCGTTAATATTTTTTTGATGCGCTTTTGTCCACTCTGAGTCATAATTGCTACAGCAGCCTCTTCAGCATGAATCGAGTGGTATCCTGCAAGGGACACATATCCTCCCGGCTCAGCATGATACAGCGCAGTTTCTATGTTGCAACCCGCATATACTTTGCCATCATCTGTGAGTAAGGCAGCACCTATTTTAATCCCTGAGTAAATGGCAAAGGCTCTTATTTTAGCCGTGTTTGCCGCCTTTAAAAGCTTGTCCTCGTCGTGACTTAAAGATAATGACTTAGGGGACAATTTAAACACCTAACTCTTGAAAAAGATTAATAACACTTATGATAATAATTAATTTTTCTAAAGGGGAAGCTATGCTATGGAGATACTACTTATAGAACTTAAGGCAAGAATAAATAATGTTAACGATTTTAAAAAGAGACTATCGCTGTTGGATGCAAAATACGTTGGGAAATTTCATCAAATTGATACATATTTCAAGGTTCCACAAGGCAGGCTTAAGATAAGAGAGACGGAGAATAAAAACAGCGCTGAAGTCGTTTTTTATAAAAGACCAAATGTTCCTGACATAAAAAAAAGTCATATTCTGCTGATTCAGGTCCAACCTCCAGAGACAGCAAAAGAATTGCTGTCTAAATTCTTTTCTACAAAAATAGTTGTCGACAAAATTCGTGAAATTTTTATCATAGGAGAAACCCGCATACACTTAGATGAGGTCGCTGGATTAGGAACTTTTGTAGAATTCGAGCTTCCGACAGCCAATAAAGTAGAGGAAATCAATAATAGTAAATCATTATTAGCTAACCTCTGCGTGAAATTAGGTATTAAAAAAGAAGATTTAGAGGCACTTTCCTATGCTGATCTTCTCGCCAAGAAAAGTGGCGAGGTGTCTGAATCTGTAGTAGATACTTAAGGATATCACAAAGGCAATAATTTAATTGCCCATTTTTGTCAACATAGCTTTAACTGTTGCTGAAAAGGATTATTGTAAGTTATCCTGCGACAAACTGCAACACATTTCCTTTTGGGAATTTGAAATACAACGTATCAAACTACCACTATTTGTTTAGTGATGCTTGCTCGAAGACAATAGCAATAAGTAAAAGAAGGGAAAAGCGTATCAGGCAATTAATCTGCAAGAAGAAGAGGATACATCCCTCGCAAGCAAAAATTGTAAAGCTGTGCTTGAGGTAGGAGTTAGACTACAGTATTCTGCAAGGCTAAACGGAAGGATTGATAAAGCAGTTAAAAACCTCTCCCAAAATTTAAAGTATGAATTTAAACAGTATCGAGCGCAAGCGAACCTTGCTTTGCTAAAGTTTCTGTGTTAATTTCCATTAGTGTCTCCTAACAGAACGCAAGAGAATGTAAATGAATTAGGCTTTAAGCTGAAAATAAAGATGTAGGGGTTAGTAATGGTATGTTATTGTTACGGTTTCTGTGGCTCCGTTGACGATGTTTGA
>Ga0315298_1004497_pt1 | contig 20801 bp, 22 predicted proteins | sample WHS_1_MG_FD_203077 | JGI IMG/M metagenome (GOLD analysis project Ga0315298, IMG submission 203077) | Extremophilic microbial mat communities from Washburn Hot Springs, YNP, Wyoming, USA - WHS_1_MG | ecosystem: Environmental > Aquatic > Thermal springs > Hot (42-90C) | place: USA: Wyoming...
GGCTTTATCTCTCAGATAGAGGATTTGTCTGTAGTCCCTGATATCCCTGCTAAGATAGTGATAAACGAGAGGACTGGAGTTATAATAATGGGTAAGGATGTACATTTACTTCCTGTAGCAATAGAGTATAATAATATTAAGTTAACTATAGTAGGTTCTCAGGATAGCAATATGCAGGAGGTTACACTTGGGGATTTGGTACAGGCTCTCAATACCTTAGGTGCTACCCCCAAAGATATAATTGGGGTAATTACTGCATTGAAAGATGGAGGAGCATTGCAAGGAGAATTGGTGTTTCAGTAGATGTATATAGAAGATGTAAGGAAGATATTATCTCTAAAAGAGAGTGATAGAGAAAAGCTCAGAACTCTTGCTGATGAATTTGAAGCCATCTTTTGGGGTATTATAATGAAGGAGATGAGGGCTTCAGTAGAAGCCCTTTCTCCTAATCCATCCTCATTTGCTCTTTCTACTTATTATAGCTGGTATGACGAAGAATTAGCTGGTATAATAGGTAGAGCAAATAATAGTTTGAGTGACCTTCTATATAAAGAATTGGTGAAGAGTCTAAAATGATGGAGAAAAAATTGAGTATGGAGGAAATAATAAAGAAGATAGATAGGTTACCACCTATTCCAACTATTGTATCTTTAGTCCTTAAAACGATGGATGACCCTAGAAGTTCTGTAATGGATATAACCAGAGCTATATCTGGGGATGAAGCATTGGTGGCTAATGTACTCAAATTAGCCAATTCTGCCTATTATGGTTTTCCTAGACGCGTAGCCTCTATAACAGAGGCAATAGTTATCCTGGGTCTCAATACGCTAAGGAGTTTGATATATACCTATTTTTCTAGAGACTTATTAAATAAGGAGGTAAAGGGGTACTCCCTGGCAAAGGGAGAACTCTGGAGACACTCTATATCTTGTGCTATTATCTCTAGAGAGATTGCTAGGAGGAATAGATTAGGAGATATAGAGTCATATTTCGTGGCAGGGCTACTCCATGATATAGGCAAGATAATAATAGGTAAGTACTTAGAGAATGAATACGAGACGGTTATACGGAGGGTCACAGAAGAGAATTTACCATTTGATGTGGTTGAGAGAGAGGTATTAGGTTTTAGTCATCCCCAAATAGGTGGATTATTGGCTAAGAGATGGAATCTCCCTGAATTTTTGATAGATGGAATAAGATATCACCACGAGCCTGAAAGGGGAATAACCTTGGCTTCTAGCGTTGTTCACATAGCTGACAGTATTACTCTAATGATGGGATATGGTATAGGTGCAGATGGATTATTCTATCCTATATCTGAGGAACTTTTAGAAAGATTTAAGCTGAGTGGTGAAGAAAACTTTGAAGGTTTTATTTCATATTTAGATAATCTCCTTACTGCTGCCTATCAGTTCTTGGAGATATGAAAGAATTAATTGGTATTGATGTAGGGACAAGAAGTGTAAAGGGTTTAGCTGGGGTATTTGAGGGTAAACTGCAGATTTTGGGGACATCTGTCAGAGAACATTCTTCTAGGGCAATGTATGATGGACAGATCCATAATGTCCCTCAGGTAGCTTTGACCCTTAAGGCTGTAAAAGAAGACCTAGAGAAAAGGTTAAAGTCAAAGATTACAGAGGTGGCTACTGCTGTGGCAGGTAGAGCCCTTCTTACTAGAAAGGGAAGGGCACAGATAGATTTCCCTCTACTTACTGTTATTAATCAGTCCCATATAAGCTCTTTAGAATGGAGTGCAGTTTATACAGCTAGAAAGTCTCTTAGGGAGGATGATGCAGATACTTGGGAGTATATCTGTGTTGGATATAGTCCTGTAAAGTTTTTTCTAGATGGTATGCCTATAGAATCTCTATTAGGGCAAAGAGGTAAAAGTATATCCTGTGAAGTGATTGCTACATTTCTTCCTAGGGTAGTGGTGGATGGACTTGTGTCTGCTTTTGAATTGGCAGATATGAAGGTGGCTCTTATGACGTTAGAGCCAATAGCAGCAATGGACATTCTAATACCCCCAGACATAAGAAAACTTAATATTGCCCTTGTAGACATAGGGGCTGGCACTTCTGATATAGCTATATCGAGGGATGGAACTGTACTTGGATATGGAATGGTGCCTTTGGCAGGAGATGAGGTAACTGAGGTGATAATGAAAGCCTTCCTTGTTGATTTTAATACGGCAGAGTATATTAAAAGAAATAATGCTAAGGAAATTGTCTTTAAAAATATCCTTGATCAAGAATTAAAACTAGATAGAAGCTATCTGATAGAGGTGATCTCTCCTGTTGTAGAGAATATCTCCGTAAAGATAAGCGAAAAGATTATGGAGTTAAATGGTAAACCACCAGAGGTAGTAATGTGTATAGGGGGAGGGAGTCTTACCCCTTCCTTTAAGGAGATTTTAGCTAGAATTCTTGGGCTTCCAGAGGACCGGGTCTCTATAAGAGATGGGAACTCTTTGTATAATCTAAAGAGGAGGATTCTAAAGGGTCCAGAGTGGATAACCCCTCTTGGAGTGCTTAATGCGTACTATTCAAAGAAGGGATTTGTGCCGATAGAAGTTTGGCTAAATGGAGATAGAGTAAAGCTTTTGGATACAGGAATAATTACTGTAAATGATCTTGTCCTTTCTAGCGGTTTTTCCCCCTGGGTGATATATGGAGAACCTGGCAGGGGTATGACGGTAGAGATAAATGGAAATATCAGGATTTTTCCAGGTAGGCAAGGCAGTCCTTCTCAGATCATAGTAAATGGGGTCCCTGCCTCTCTAGAGAGCAGAATAAAGGCTGGAGATGAAGTAGAAATAATATTTGGAGAGAGAGGGATGGATGCTATAGTATCAGTGGAGGAGCTATTACATAGTATAGATATCCCTCGAGTAATAGTTAATGATAGGGAATATGAACTGCCAGTAGATGTCTTTGTGGATGGAAAACAGGTGGAAAGGAATTTTATTCTCTATGATAGAGCGAAGGTGGAGATAAAGACTAACATCTCTCTGAAGGAGTTTTTAAAAAGGATAGATCTCTCCTTAGAACCAATAGTATTTCATTATACCCTAAATGGTATAGTTCGTAGATTTGTATGGAATCCTATGGTTGTTACAGTAAATGGAAAGGTAATTGAGGATGACATAAAGATAGCTCCTGGGGATAGAATAGAAATAACGAAGAAGAAGGGTCCATTGGTAAAGGATGTAATTGGATTAGATATGAATAGTGCATATACGTTGGAAGTGAAGGTAAATGGTACTCCCATACAAATTAGATGCGGGAATAGAATTACTAGGGATGGGAAAGAGGTAGATTTAGATGACCCATTCTTAGCTGGAGACTACAATGTGAATACCTCATATCAGCCTATCCTTGCTGATGTATTGAATGTTATTGATATACCAAAAGAAGAAGGCGTAATAGAACTTAAGATAAATGGTGAAGATGCACTGTTTAGCTCTCCGATAAAACTTGGAGACGAAATAGAGATAAATTGGAGATGAAAGTGTGCCTTTAGCAAACTGTAAAGAATGCGGAAGACTTTTTATGAAGGTTTCTAGTGATATATGTCCTGATTGTCAAAGGGAGATAGAAGAAGACTTTGAGAAGGTAAAAAAATATCTGAAAGAACATCCCAATGCGAAGATAATGGAGATTATGGAAGCTACTGAAGTAAGTGAATCTAGACTGAATAAATTTATAAGGGCAGGAAGGCTTTCGATAAAGCCGGTATGTGAGTCCTGTGGGAAACCTATAGAAAGCGGTAGACTCTGCCCCGAGTGTAAGATGAGGCTCCTTTCGGAGATAAAGAGCACTATAGGACTGGAGGAAAGGAATAAAGAAGAGGATGCCTTTTTATTGGCATATCTCCGTAAAAAAAGGTCTTCTCCTAATAAATGAATTAAAGATTTTAGAAGACTGTGCCGATTATAAATAGTGTTATGGAAGAGAAGGAATTTTTAGAATTAATAGAGTTATATATAAAAGGATATGAGGGATTAATAGATCTGTCTCAAAAGGTCTCGGTAGCTCTTGTAAATAGAGATATTAAGGCTTTAGTAGACCTTACAGATATGGAATCTGTTATACTTGGTGAACTTTTCAAAAGAAAAGAAGATGTCCAGATTGAGAGTTCATTAGAAAACCTTGAGGGTTTATCTGAAGAGAGTCAGTACATGATAAAAAGTAGACTTAAATATCTGGGAGATCTGATAATGAGGTTAAACGATATAAGTAGAACAAATTCTAGATTATTAGAAGAGAATCTAAATCTAGTTAATAAATACATTGAAATTATGAAGGAGAAACCTTCATCGAATAATTCAATCCTAGAGGGGAGGGGTTAAGCAGTGAGGATCTATGAGAGTGAGGAATTAAAGAAGCTTATAAGGGTATATCTTACCAGAGAGACGAAAGATAAGGGCTCTCTTCACTATAAGACCCAGGATAAACTGGAGATCTCTAAAGAGGGAGAGATATTTTCGAAGGCATTGAAGACTATTTCAGGGATTGAAGAACCTGATATGGAAGAAAAACTGACATCTCTTAGAAAAGCTATAGAGGAAGGAAATTACAGGATAGATGACAAGGCATTGGCAAAAAGTATACTCTCTGGGGATGTTCCTGATGACGTTATAAAAAAATGGATAGGAGAGTAATATGCTTTCTACTTTTCTAGGAATTGAGATTGCTAAGCGGGCTCTTTTTGCTCAACGTACTGCAATGGATGTTATTGCCCATAATGTTGCTAATGCGAATACTCCTGGATACTCTCGGGAAGAGGGGGTAATGTCAACTTCCCCCTCGTTATCCCTTGTTTCTATAGGGAGTATCGGGACAGGTGTCAGTGTAGATTATATAAGAAGAATTAGAGACGAATTTACTGATATTCAATATAGAGATGAGAATAGGATAAAAAGCTATTGGAATGAGCTTAATCAGAATGTAAGCCAAGTTGAAGGTATATTGAGTGAACCATCTGAAAATAGTATTTCTAGTGCTATTGATGCCTTCTGGGATAGTTGGAAAGAACTAAGTACAAATCCCGAGAGTATGTCAGTAAGGGTTTCATTGGAAGAACAAGCACAGAATTTTATCTCAATTTTAAGTCATACCCGCTCCGAATTAATCCAGTTAAGAGACCAGTTGGATAAGGACTTAGAAGCCAAGATAAATAGTGTGAATGATATAGCGGTTCAGATAGGTGCCCTTAATGAAGAGATAAAGCGAGCTACTATAAAGGGGCAGGTACCTAATGATCTTTTGGATAAAAGGGACCTGTTACTTGATAATTTATCTGAGCTTATAAACTTTGATATGAGAGTAAATGAAAATAATGAGGTTATAATAAATATTAGGGATCATGTATTGGTAGGATTAAATAATAATGTAAATAGATTAGAGGTTTCAAATGGAAGCGTTTTATGGGAGGATGGAACTCCTTTATATATAAAGCCAGAACAAGGGGAGATATCTAGTATCTTAGAGGCGAGGGATAATATAATAGGAAAAGCAGACGACTCTGGATATACCAATGAGACAGGGTACATACAGGTTATTGATAGATTAGTTGATGTAATATATACTAGGGTAAATGAAATACATCAGGGTGGATATGGAATAGATAATACTACTGGGATTCCTTTCTTTTCTCTTGGAGATTCTACCAAGGGGGTAATTGCCAGTAATGTGAAACTCAATGATGAGATAGTGCAGAATCCAGAGAAGATAGCTGCTGCAGGCACCATTGACTCTCCTGGAGATGGTTCAAACGCCTTGAATATCTCTAATATTTCCGATGAGCTCCTGATAGATAATAGTTTTACAATAAAGGATTACTGGGCAAGTCAGGTTGGCTCATTGGGTATTATCTCGCAGAGGGCAAATTGGATGTCTGAAAATCAGAAGGTATTAGTTGATACCCTTATTCAGAGGAGAGAGTCTACGTCTGGCGTTTCTTTAGATGAGGAGATGGTGAATATGATAAAGTATCAGAATGCATTCTCTGCTGCAAGTAGAATTCTTACTGTAATAGATGATATGTTATCCACACTGATAGAGAAGACAGGAGTTGTAGGGAGGTAATAAATGAGAGTTACTTATACTATGCTAACAAACACACTACTTAATGACCTGAGTAATAATCTAGATAGAGTAGAAAGCTTACAGAAACAGCTTTCCAGTGGTAAAAAGATCTCTCGTCCTTCAGATGACCCTATAGGGACGACAAGAGCTATGGCTCTCAGGTCTAATTTAAACACTCAGGACCAGTATATTAGGAATATGGACTTTGCTAAAGCGGAATTGGATATGGCGGATAAAACCTTACAAGAGATCAGCGATGTATTAGGAAGGATAAAAGATTTAGCAGTAAGAGGTTCTAATGAGTCCTTACCTCAAGGCTCTAGGGATGCTATTGGTAAAGAGGTAGACCAACTTATAGACCAACTGATTCAATTAGGGAATACAACTGTTTCAGGAAGATACATATTCAGTGGATTTAGAACTACTACCTCTCCTCTTGAAAGGAATGGTGATGTAGTGAATTATAGAGGGGATAATAATACTAGAGAGGTTGAAATAGCTACTGGACAGGTTCTTAAGCTGACCCCTCCAGGGAAGAGTTTATTTGTAGACACAGGGATGTTTGACAACCTGATAAGGTTGAAAAATGAGCTCTATGCTGGTGACACTTCTGGAATAAATCAAGAGATAGGCACTATTGACAATATGATTGATAAAGTAGGGATAGAGATAGCAGAGGTAGGGGCAAGATCACAGAGATTAGATTGGACAAATAATCTTCTTCAGGATAGAGAGGTGACATATAAAGACCTTTTGTCTAAGCAGGAAGATATAGATATAGAGGATGTTGTATTGAAATTGTATGCTCAACAAAATGTTTACCAGGCAAGTCTTATGGCTGCTGCTAAGGTACTTCAGCCTAGTCTAATAAACTATTTGAGCTGAAAATGATGATAAAGACAGCTCTTTTTGGTGATATAGAGATAGATGAGTCGTATAAAATCAATTTTATTTCTCCTATCTTAGGCTTTGAGGAGGAGAAAGAGTTTGTACTGATCAGGAATGACAATGATTCTCCTTTCTACTGGCTTCAATCGTTAAATACCCCTGAATTGGTATTTCTTCTAGCTGACCCATTTGTATTCTTCCCCGATTATAAACCTGGTTTAGAAATAGAAGGGGACGTTGGAGTTTATGTTATAGTAACTATAGCGGAGGATTTTAAACTCTCTACCGCTAATCTTATAGCCCCAATAGTAATAGATGCGAATAATAAAACTGCAATGCAGGTAGTTCTAGAAGACTCTGGTTATAATACAAGACATCGGCTCTTTAATATAGGTAATCCTGTAGTGGTAGGTTAGAGATGCTTGTGCTGACAAGAAAAAGGGGGCAATCTTTGCTTATAGGTGATGAGACAGAGGTTATTATCTTGGAGGTGAATGGAGATACAGTAAAGATAGGGATTAACGCCCCTTTCCATATAAAGGTATACAGGATGGAGCTTTACGAAGAGATAAAGAGTGTTAATGTTAGTTCTGTGATCAAGACTAAAGAAGGTTTTGAAGAGTTATTGAAGAAGTGAATTCTTATAGACTAAGAATAGGCCATCTATATCCAGACCTTATGAATCTATATGGGGATAGGGGAGATGTTACTGTTTTAGTAAAACGTGCCCAGTGGAGAGGGATAGAGGTAGAACTTATCCCTATCTATCTAGGAGATGATGTTCCTAGTGATATAGATATATTCTTTATGGGTGGGGGGCAGGATAGAGAACAGAGGATACTAGCTCCGGACCTGGTAGATTGTAAGGGAGAAGGGTTAAAGAAACTGGCTAATAATGGGACTGTCTTTCTCGGTATCTGTGGAGGATATCAACTCTTTGGACATTACTATAGACCTAAAGGAGAAACCCTATTAGAGGGATTAGGGATATTAGATGTCTATACAGAGGCCGGAGATACTAGATTTATAGGAAACGTACTGGTGAATTCAAAATTAGCATCCTATGAAGATAAGACATTAGTTGGATTTGAAAATCATAGTGGAAGGACTTATCTAGGGAATCTTGCCAGACCTATAGGGGAGATAAGGGTAGGATATGGAAATAATGGAAAAGATAAAACTGAAGGTGCATTCCAGAATAATGTCTTTGGCACATATCTTCACGGTCCATTACTCCCTAAAAATCCATGGTTTGCAGACCTACTCATAGAAAGGGCATTAACAAGAAAATATCCAGGATTTAAGCTTTCTTCTCTTGATGATACATTAGAACTCAATGCCCATAAAAGGGCAGTAGAGATAGCTCTTAAGTAGAGTCAGCCGAATTATTGCTCCGTTAGTCAAAAAGAGATATAATTAGATGTGGTGAGAATATGCTATTAACTTTTAGAAGCTTAAGAAGTAGAATCTTTCTTGGGTATCTTGTATTGATGGCTATTGTTATTTCAGTGGGGGGATGGTCTATCTATAATTTTGTTACTCTTAATAATGTATTAACCAGAGTAACACAGGAAAATTATATTAGTGTCTTAGCAGCAGAAAATATGATAGGTTCTATTGAACGTCAAGATAGCGCTGAACTAATAATGCTTGTTGGAGAAATTTCACGAGGAAAAGAAATATATAGAATGGCTAATGAAGAGTTTAGGAGATGGTTAGAGCTAGAAGAGAGTAATATTACCTTGCCTAATGAGGGTAAGGTAGTTAATGAGATAAAAAGTAATTATCTGCAGTATGAAAGACTTTTCAATAAACTTTCTTCTTTCTTAGAGAGTGGGAGAAGTAGTGATGCCCGCAGATTATACTTTGGAAACATAGAGAGTTTATTTAGGAATACAAGAAACCTATTGCAAGATCTGCTTGGAATGAATAATGAGGCTTTACTTGGAGGTAATTCTATTTCGAGGATGAAGGCCCGAAAGGCTACGATCTCTACTATAGCAGTTGTAATAGCTGCTATTATCCTCTCTATAGTTCTTTCTTTTGGGATTTCTAACACCATAACCAATCCACTAATAGACCTTATGATTGCAGTTAAACGTATCCGAGGAGGAAACCTTAATGAAAAGGTTGAGATAGATTCTCCAGATGAGATTGGGGAGCTCGCCAAGGAGTTTAATGATATGGTATCAGAGATACGTTCTTACCAGGAAGCTTTAGGTACTAAGGCTTTACCTGAGCAGCAAAAAGCATTTACTATAATTAAGATGGCTAGAGATGGGATTGTTGTCATCAATGAAGATAGAAAGGTAGTAATGATGAACCCTGCCTCAGAATATATATTTGGTCTAAAGAGTGATGAAGCTATAGGTAAAGATATAGTTGAACTTATAGGGCAGCCTGAGATAGATGAGATGATAAGAGAAGTCATTAAGAACAAAAAGAGCCCTCATAATAGAACAATTATACGATATATTGATAATAAAAAACGTTTCTTTGATGTAGAGGCTATAGCTCTTCCTTCTACAGAGGTTGTGATTCTTCTTAAAGATGTTACTTATTTCAAAAATCTAGAGAGGGTAAAAGCTGATTTTCTTTCTGATGTCTCTCATGAGATTCGTACTCCTCTTACTTCCATCACATTAGGAATCGGTCTCTTAAAAGATAGCAAAAAATTAAAGGAGATGTCTCGTGAAAGAGAATTAGTTGAAATGCTAGAGGAACAAACGAATAGATTGAATAGACTAGTAGATCAGCTTCTTGAGATGTCAAGACTTGAGACTGGAAAGACACAACTGAAGCTTCGAGATGTTCCTTTCCAAGAATTCATCACTCAAATAGTGGCTTCTTTTAAACTGCAAGCTGAAGTCAAAAAGATTCAATTGGAGGTAGAGTTTACAAATGAAATACCTATATTGAAGATAGACCCTGATAAGATGAATTCTGTTATTTCTAATTTGATTTCTAACTCTTTACGATACACCCCTTCTGGTGGTATAATAAAAGTTAGTGTGAGTAGAGAAGATGAAAAGGTTAAGGTATCTGTATCTGATACTGGCCCAGGGATTCCGCCTGAGTTTAGAGATAAAATTTTTGATAGATTCTTTCAGATAAAAGGAAGACCTGGAGGTGAATTTGGTTTGGGACTTGCTATAAGCAAAGCAATTATAGAGGCTCATGGCGGGAAGATATGGGTGGATAGTAGAGAGGGTGGTGGTTCTGTATTTTCTTTTATATTACCGGTTTCTAAAGAGGAGGAATTTAAAAATGAGCGAAGAGAAGATACTAGTAGTTGACGATGATAGAAGTATAAGAGTGCTCTTATCTCAGTGTTTAGAGGAGGCAGGTTATAAAGTTACCTCTGCTATAGATGGCTCTCAGGCATTACAGAAGGTAAAGGAGGATACCTTTGATCTTATCCTACTTGACATGAAGCTGCCTGATATAGATGGTTTACAGGTTTTGAAAGACCTTTTAAACATTAATTCGGAACAGATTGTAGTGATAATTACTGCTTATGGGACTATAGAAACAGCAGTAGAAGCTATGAAATTAGGAGCTTCTGATTATTTGCAAAAGCCTTTTACGCCAGAGGAGATCCTTGCTATTGTTCAGCATAATTTGACTAAAAGAACAGTATTTAGACCAGAAAAAGGAGAAAGTTACGAGGAGTATTTAATTAAAGCCCGTAAACTCCTGAAAGAGCTTCATTCAGAAGAAGCGATCCGCCTTATCCGTGAGGCCATTTCTCTTGAACCAGAAAACCCAGAGGCATTTAATCTCTTAGGAGCTGCAGAAGAATATAGAGGGAATATAGATGGAGCTAGGAGGATGTACAGGGTAGCTGTTACTCTGGACCCCTCCTATAAACCTTCTACTAAAAATCTAGATAGAGTTACCAGCTTTGAATATGATAATCGTAGCGGGCTTGACCTAGGAGAATCGGAAGAAGAGAAACTAGGAGGTGAGTCCTAGTGTATATAATAGTTGTTGGATGTGGGCGTGTTGGAGCTGAGTTAGCTACTAGTCTAGCCGAAGAGGGTAATGATATAGTTGTAATAGATAAAGACCCTAAAGCTTTTGATAGATTAGGACCTATATTTAACGGTGTAACTATTGTTGGCACAGGGATTGACACAGATATATTAGAAAGAGCAAATATAGATAAAGCTAATGCACTTGCTGCTGTTACCAATGATGATAATGTTAATCTAATGGTTTCTCAGGTAGCTAAGGAGATATTCGGTATATCGAATGTAGTTGCTAGGGTAAATAAGCCAAATCAAAAGATACTCTTTAGTGAATTTGGAGTTGTTACGTTCTGTCCTACAGATCTTGGGATAATAGCTGCAAAAAGTATGCTCCTTATTGAAGGGATACAGGTAAAATTTACTTTAGGAGCTGGAGAGGTTGTTATTGGAGAGTTAGTGATAGATGAGAATTATGGAGAGATTTCTTTAAGGGATTTTGAAATTCCAGGTAAAATAAAAGTTTCCTCTGTAATAAGAAAGGGTAAAGCGATAATTCCAGAATTAGATTTTGTATGTCATTCAGGTGATGCCCTGATTATGAGTATAAGAAGAGATGTGCTCCATAATTTCCGGGAACTTCTACAGGTATCGCGAGTTAGAAGTTCTAATGAGGTATAAGCGATATGAAAATAGTCGTTGTTGGAGGAGGAAAAGTCGGATATTACTTGGTAAAAATACTGGTTGAGCATGGCTATAATGTGTCTCTTGTAGAAATGGATGAGAGGCGTTGCCAGCTTATTGCAGAAGAGATGGGTATTCTATCGGTCAAAGGAGATGGGACTGATATTACTACTCTAGTGGATGCAGGAGTAGATACTGCTGATGCAGTAATAGCAGCTACAGGAAAGGATGAGGTAAATTTTGTAATATGCCAGATTGCTAAAAGACGATTAGGAGTGAAGAAAACTATAACTAGGGTTAATAATCCTAAGAATAGAGAAGTACTTAAAAGGCTTGGGGTTGATATTGTTGTGTCAGGTACTGACTTAATTATCAATGCTATAGAAGAGATAATCCAGGAGGTGTAAGATGTTAAAAAAGATACAATTTAATCTCCCTGTAAACTTTTTAGATACTTTTAAAGGAATGATTACAGAAATAATAGGGGTTATTATCCTTATCCTGATAGGTTCGATCATAATCTTTCTGATATCAAAGATATGAGTTCTACTTTTATCATAAGGTTTCAGAAATTATCAACCGTAGGATTATATACAGGGAGGGTTATGCTTGTTTTAGCTGGAATAATGGTTGTACCTTTAATTACTTCTCTTTTATTTGGAGAGTTGCCAATCGTACTAGATTTTTTGGTAGGGATTAGTATAACCAGTATAGTGGGATTTTCTCTTTTATTAATATGTGGTAGAGGATCTAGGGATATCTCGTGGACTCAAAGTATGATAGTAGTAAGTTTATCTTGGTTACTTGCGATGATACTCTCAGCTATTCCTTATTATCTGAGTGGATATTGGAGATCGTATCTTGATGCAATGTTTGATGTAATGAGTGGATTTACTACCACAGGGTTAGTACTTGGCCAGGATCTTGATCATATGCCTTATGGAATAAATATGTGGCGTCATCTTTTAACTTGGATAGGGGGACAAGGGATTATAGTTCTAGCTTTAAGTTTTTTTACAAAAGGTTCTCCCGGTGCCTTTAAGCTATATGTAGGTGAAGGGAAAGATGAGCGTTTGCAACCTAATGTAATAAATACTACTAGAGCGATTTGGTACGTAAGTGTAGTCTATCTCTTTGTCGGGACATTTATTCTTTGGATTACTGGCATTTTTGTAGGTCTTCCAGTTATTAAGGCCCTCTTTCATGGGCTTTGGATCTTTATGGCTGCATGGTCGACCGGTGGATTCGCTCCACAGAGCCAGAATGTTATATACTACCATAGTAGAGTATATGAAATCATTACAATGATATTCTTTATTATTGGTTCTTTCAATTTCAACCTACACTGGGCTGTGTGGACTGGAAACAGAAAGGAGATCTATAGAAATTTAGAGACAGTTACCTTTTCAATAACCGCTACAGTACTTTCAACGATAGCAATATGGGAACTATCTAAGCTTAATGTCTATCCAGATGCTATTTCTCTCCTTAGTCGTGGATATTATTCTATCTTATCTGCTCATACTACTACAGGGTTTATGACGATTTATGCTAGACAGTTTGTCCTAGATTGGGGACCTCTTGCACTTATGGCGATAACAGTTGCTATGCTCTTTGGGGGTTCAGCCTCTTCTACAGCAGGTGGTTTTAAAGCTGTAAGAGTCGGAGTGGCATTTAAAACAGTAATATATGAGATTAAAAGATTACTTGCTCCGGAGAGGGCAGTAATCGTGGAGAAGATACATATGGGAAGAGATATTGTTTTGGAAGATAGATATGTCCGAATAGCCTTAACTATCATCTTCCTTTATACTATCTCGTGGTTTATCCTTACATTTATTACAAATGCTTGTGGATATGACCTTCCAAGCTCAATGTTTGAATCTGCTTCTGCAATTGGAAATGTAGGATTATCCTGTGGAGTAACTAATCCTGATATGCCATCAATATTAAAAGTGGCATATATATTGGGAATGTGGATAGGGAGATTAGAGTTTATGGCGGTATTCGTCTTTATAGGAGAGTTTATTAGAACACTTAGGAGATGAGTGAAACTGATGTCAGGTAGAATCTTGACCTTTCTAATATTAATATTTTTCATGTCTTTAGTAAATAATGTCTTTTCTTATCCTCTTTTAATGATATCAAAGGACACTCCCCACACGATTACAGATCTGATTGAGAGGTCTAAGCTCTATGATGGGAAAATAGTTGAGATAAAGGGAGAGGTAATTGGGGACATATTAGATCGGGGTAAGTATGCTTGGATAAATATATATGATGGGTCTTCTAGTATAGGAATCTGGGGAGTTAAAGAAATTTTTAGTAGTATAAAATTTAAAGGAGATTATAATACTAAGGGAGATTATATTAAAGTTACTGGCATTTTTAAACGTGCTGATCCAAAACAGGGGGGAGAATTAGATATCGAAGCATTATCTCTGAAGGTTATATCAGTAGGGAAAAAGATTGATCATCCAATTAGTTATCACCTAATTCTTATAACCTTTATAAGTTCCTCTATAGCTGCGATTTTAGGGCTTATATGGCTAAAAGTAAACTTCAATAAAAGGAGAACAAGTTAGCCATCTTTTGTGTTATTATTAATAAAAACAGATAGTAATGGAGGTGACGGTGGTGTATATTAATGTAGGTCTTATAGGTTATAAGTTTATGGGGAAAGCGCATAGCCATGCATATCTAGATATGCCTAAATTTTTTAATCCAAAAGGAATCCCTGTAATGAAGGTTCTTTGTGGTAGAGACGAAGCTGGGGTTAGGGAGATGGCAGATAGATTTGGATGGCAAGAGATAGAAACTTCGTGGGAAAGACTTATCGAGAGAAAGGATATAGACCTGATCGATATCACTGCTCCTACCAATGTTCATAAAGAGATTGCAGTGGCAGCAGCCAAGGCAGGTAAGAATATCTTCTGTGAGAAGCCACTGGCTATGAATGTGAAAGAGGCAAGAGAGATGTTGAGATCTGTAGAAGAGGCAGGGGTAAAACATATGATTGGTTTTAACTATAGGAGAGTCCCTGCTGTAGCCTTAGCCAAGAAACTTATTGATGAAGGAGCTATAGGAAAGATATATCATTTTAGAGCTGTATACCTTCAAGACTGGATAGTTGATCCAGACTTTCCTCTAGTTTGGAGACTACAGAGGGAGATAGCAGGTTCTGGGTCTCATGGAGATCTAGGTGCCCATCTAATAGATATCGCTAGATATTTAGTAGGTGAATTTTCTGAGGTGATAGGGATGAGCGAGACATTTATAAAAGAAAGGCCTTTAGCTGCATCAATGACTGGGCTGAGTGCTAAGTCCAGTGGAGGGAGGGGTAAGGTTACAGTGGATGATGCAACCTTATTCCTTGCTAGGTTTGAAAATGGTGCATTAGGAAGCTTCGAAGCCACTAGATTTGCTCCAGGGAGAAAAAATTATAACTCCTTCGAGATAAATGGTAGTGAAGGTTCTATAGTGTTTAACTTTGAAAGGATGAATGAACTGCAGTTCTACTCTCGAAAAGACCCCCAAGAGACGAATGGTTTTAGAACTATTATGGTAACAGAATCTATCCATCCCTATATAAGTGCGTGGTGGCCAGCTGGACATATTATAGGATATGAACATACATTTATCCATGAAGTATATGACCTATGTGAGGCTATAGCAAATGATACCCCAATAACTCCTAACTTCTATGATGGGCTAAAGTGCCAGGAGGTGTTAGAAGGAGTAGAACTTTCTGTCCAGGAGAGACGTTGGGTGAAAATCTCTGAGCTTTAGAAACCAGGAGCTATAGTTGTACTTATGGTGGGGAATGCTTTTAACGAGAATCCGAGAGATATAGCTTGAGTAAGTATATTGTAACTGATATTTGCTTCCCAACAGTGCAGGTCATAGGTGATTTTCATATCCTGGAACTGAAATATAGTAGGTGTTATATTGAACCTTGCATCTATCTTCCATTTTGGATCTAATCTCCAGGATATGTACGAAACCGCCGAGAGATCATTTAAGCTATATGGGTTAACTGAAAGGCTTAGACTGATTTTATGTTCATCATCCTGCTTCCAACTGCCATTAAGCACTATTGGACTAAGGGAAAAACTCAAAATATCAAACCTTGTGGTGAGGCTAGCAGAATAATTTTCTCCATTTAGACTTAGAACCCCTGAGATAGTATTTAAAGGTAGGGATGGTCTTTCAGATAGTATATTGAACTGAGAGTTCCCCCATCCCTCCCTGTAATCATAGCTTAGTTTTAATGTTGAGTCTTTAGATATACTCTTTGACCACTGGATATTACTTGTTATACCAGTAATATAGTCTTGAGGCGGATAATAAGAGCCATTGAGAGTTATAGAAGAACTTATGTTCCCATCTAATAGACTTATTGCCTTTGGATATAAAGAGAGGTTTACCTTTATGGCTGAGCCCTGGAGCTGATCAGGATATTCTATATAGTTTCCTAATATAGTCTCCCCATTTATATTAAGATAAGGACTATTTAATACCTTAGAGGAGATGGATATCTCTGGGAGTTTGGCTAATACATACATATATCCGAACTGAGATATTGAATTTAAATCAGGATAGGATATAGTATATATCTCCCCCCTTATATTGATATTTTGTATGTTACTGTTTCCGGTTAGTCTATACTCAGTAATTTCCCCTAGATTTTTTTGCACACTATATTTCCTATCCCTAATATTCAATGTAGTATTAACATCCCCTACCTTATTTGAACTTGTAAGATTAGCAATATTAGATAAGGTCTGTGTAGTATTGTTTTGATAGCCATAATAGCTAATAGAATGTCCTCCAGTACTTGCTGAAATCCTATAGTCCCATCTGTCCTCTGTGATATTTGTCCTGTTTATATAGGTGCTGAGACTTACGTCTCCAAGTTTTGCATCTTGGTTGAGGGATAATTGGGTTTTTATCTCATCCAATGATGGGAGAATATAAATCATTCCATAGCCAGGTCCAAAATTCTTTATATTATAAAATTCAGTAAGCCCGAATCCAAAGCCAGTTTTCTCCCCTACATCAAATTGAGCATATCCATACAGGTCTTTACTTTGATAGTGACTATAATATGCTCTTAAATACATCCCCTTATCTGGACTTGTTCCTATCTCTGGGATAATGGGCTGTCTTTCTGGATAATCAAAGACAATAGAATAATATGGAAGAGAGAAGAGCAAGGTGTCTCCTAAATAGAAACTCACATCTATGGCGTATAATCTTTCTTGTGGATAGATAACTAGTTCTTTTGCCTCGATATGGTAATGAGGCTGGGGGAGGTCACAGGTAGTGAAGGATGCCCTTTCACTTATTATTGTTCCAGACCTGTCCTTTTGAATACTATCGCCATTTATATATATAGCTCCTTTTATGTTACTTTCAGTAAGTTCTCCTTTTGCTTTTTCTAGTTTGAATGTATCTTCTTTTATAGAGAGGGAGAACCTTTCTCCACTTAAGGTGTTTTTATCCTCTGTTAGAAGAACATTCCCAGTAGCAAAAAGTTCCCAGGTCTTTGGATCTAGTTCTATATAATCTGCTTTAAGAAGAATCCCTTTATACTCTAATTTTGCATTTCCAGTAGCGACTACCTTTTCTGAGGAGATAAGAAGTTTATCTCCAGATATCTTCAAAGGTATTGAAGAGGCAAATGCCTCACTGGATATAACCACTATAATTAAGACTAAAATACCAACAAATATTGCCCTTTTCATCATCAAATTCATTTGCCATATTATATCATATATTTAGCGCTGTTTCCCAGCTGAATACCTTTCTACTTGCTAAGGATTTCTTTTTGTGGTAAAATACCTACTGTAATAGGAGAGGTGGCCGAGTCGGTCTAAGGCGGTCGCCTGCTAAGCGATTGGATATGTCTCTAAAACATATCCCGTGGGTTCGAATCCCACCCTCTCCGCCAGTTTGTGCCTGTAGTTCATTTGGATAGAACGGTGGACTCCGGATCCGCTGGTGGGGAGTTCGAATCTCCCCAGGCACACCAAAGAGGTGATTGATTCTATAGTAGAGAAGTATATAAAGTTTGAAGATAACAAGATTTTGAGAAATCTTTTAGGTAATCTAGATGAAAATGCGATATTGCTTGCTGAGGGTACCCATACAGAGATCTCAATAGTAGAATATGGATTGTCTATAAGAGGTGAAGAGGAGGACGTTAGGAAGACAGTAGCTATAATAGAAGACCTCGCTAAGATTGCAGAGAAAGGATATCCTGTAGCTCGTAAGGATATAGACCTTCTTTTAGAATCGCCAGAAGAACCTTTTAATCTGAGTTCTTTAAGGGAGGATGTGGTACTAGTTACTCCCAGAGGTAAAAGGGTTTTCCCAAAGACTCCTGGGCAGAAGAGGTATGTAGACGTTATGAGAAGATATGATCTGGTTTTTGCCATTGGACCTGCCGGTACTGGAAAGACATACCTTGCTATGGCTATGGCACTTACCGCTTTAAAGAATAGGTCAGTAGCCCGTATTATTCTTACCCGTCCAGCGATAGAAGCAGGTGAAAGATTGGGATTTTTACCTGGGGACTTGCAAGAAAAGGTAGACCCATATCTTAGACCTCTTTATGATGCGCTATATGATATGCTAGAGGCTGATAAAATCCAAAAATATATGGAAAGAGGAGTTATAGAGGTTGCTCCTCTGGCTTATATGAGGGGCAGGACATTGAATGATGCATTTGTTATCCTTGATGAAGCTCAAAATACTACCCCTGAACAGATGAAGATGTTTCTTACTCGTATGGGTTTTGGTTCCAAGTATGTGGTAACAGGAGATATAACCCAGATAGACCTGCCTACAGATAGAGAATCAGGTCTTATTATGGCTCAGAGGATACTCAAGGATGTAGAGGGACTAATTTTTGTTTATCTTACCGAACAAGATGTAGTAAGACACGACCTGGTTCAAAGGATTATAAAGGCTTATAATGCCTATGAATCGAATATTAAATCAGCTAGGAGATAGGTTTCTTTCTCTCCTAGGAGTTATAGAAGATTTTTTTGTTAGCGGTTTTTATAAGGCTTTAAAAACTAGAGAATTAGTGTGGATAGTAGTTCTCCTCTGCTATTTTTCTGTTCTTGTTTTTGACTTTTTCCCATATACAGTAGACCTTACAGAAAAACAGGTTGCTCCTGCTGATATTATGGCTCCCAGGACAGTAGAAATTGTAGATAAAGAGAGGACGCAACTTCTGAGAGATCAAGCAGCTAGAGAAGTGAAGCCAGTATATGAGCTTGATACTATGGTGGAATCACAGGCTATAAATGATATAAATATCTTCTTCAATATGTTAGAAAGGAGTAAAACTAAAGATTTTATTGAGTTGAAGAAGAATCTTCCTATAAAGATTACTGATGATGTTGCAAAAAGGTTATTTTCATTAAAACAGGATCAGTTTTCTCCTTTAAGAAAAGCAGTTATTTATATAACTAGTGGGGTTTTAGACAAAGGTATATCGCCTCAAAATCTAGATATCGTAGGCCAACTCCTAAATGATGAGGCTTCAAAACTAAATACACCTCAGGATATTAAAGACCTCAGTATTATACTTGCTAAATATTTTGTAAAACCCAACCTTTTTCTGGATGTAGCTGAAACTCAAAGGAGACAAGAAGAGGCTAGGAATTCTATTCCTCCTGTTAAACAGGTTATACTAAAAGGACAGGTGATTATTCGTAAAGGAGATATAGTAACAAAAGAGCATATAAAACTTTTAGATGCTTTAGGACTAAGGCAGAAAAAAACTAACCTGGTAGGTATGGTAGGATTATTTATAATCTTAGTCCTTGCAGGATTTGCTATGGTTACGTTTATGAGAAATGTTTTGCCATCTATATACGAGAATGTAATGCTTAACTGGTTAATCGCTATCCTTCTTATAGTTGGTCTGATACTTGTGAGGGGCTTCTCCTATATCTCTATCTATCTTATTCCCCTTGCTACTATTGGAATCTTAGCTACTACTCTTCTTGACTATCGAATTGCTATCTTACTTGTAATATTTGCTGGTATTATTCCAAACATAGCTAATCTTGAGTCGTTGAGGTATTTTTTCCCATTATTTATCGGCTCTATAGGAGGGATATTGGCAACATTAAATGTCACCCAGAGGAGTGATTTTACCAAGGCAGGAGCCACAATAGCCTTGGTTCAAGCTTTTGGTGTTGGGGCGATATCTTTAATGGGGTATACCGATATAAGAAGCATACTTATCAATATTGGATACGGTGTAGGATCAGGTATCCTTTCTGCTATTTTGGCTATAGGAATGATGCCATATTTAGAGCATCTTTTCCAGATTGTTACTGCAATAAGACTTACTGAGCTCACTAACTTTACTCAACCTCTTTTAAAGAGACTTATGCTTGAGGCTCCTGGAACGTACCATCACTCTGTATTAATAGGCAACTTAGCCGAAGCAGCCGGGGAGGCGTTAGGAGCAAATCTTCCCCTTATAAGGGCTGGGGCATATTACCATGATATAGGTAAGATAAGACGCCCTTATTTTTTTATAGAGAATCAACTGGCTGGAGAGAATATACATGATAGATTACCACCCAGTTTGAGTAAACTTATAATATTAAGACATGTTGATGACGGGGTAGCTTTGGCAAGGCGGTATAAAATTCCGGAACAGATAATAGATTTCATAAGAGAACATCACGGTACATCCTTGGTCTCTTATTTCTATTATCAGGCTATGAAAGAAGACCCTAAGAATACAAAGGAAGAAGACTATAGATATAAAGGGCCAAAACCTCAAACAAAGGAGACAGCTATACTTATGCTTGCAGACGCAGTAGAAGCTGCTGTTAGAGCGTTAGACCATCCTAATCCTCAGAAACTGGAGTCTACAGTTAGGCATATAATAGAAGAGAGATTGAATGATGGACAGTTAGATGAGAGTCCTCTTACTCTTAGAGACCTAAGTATAATAGGAGAGGCTTTTGTAAAGGTACTTACAGGGATGTTTCACCTAAGGATAGAATATCCAGAGGTCTCTACTCAAAGGAATGGGAAGGTAATTGGCTATAGAAGTAGTTAATATTCATTCTAGATTAAAGATAAATAGAAATAATTTGAAACGACTTATTAAGAAGATCGTAGAGAAATTAAACCT
>Ga0315298_1004498_pt1 | contig 20795 bp, 21 predicted proteins | sample WHS_1_MG_FD_203077 | JGI IMG/M metagenome (GOLD analysis project Ga0315298, IMG submission 203077) | Extremophilic microbial mat communities from Washburn Hot Springs, YNP, Wyoming, USA - WHS_1_MG | ecosystem: Environmental > Aquatic > Thermal springs > Hot (42-90C) | place: USA: Wyoming...
GGAGTTGGCTGAAAAAGCAGCGGAAAAGTTGCTGGAAAGAGAACCTGATTTAGAGGATCTTTTTCTCATTTTGAAATTGGTTCCTTCGTTGCGTCAAGAGGCTTGGGCAAGGGTGCTCCAAAGAGCCAATCAAAGAGAAATTGCTCAAATACTAAAAGCATTACCGTTTTTGTCGCAAGATTTCAAAGAGAAAGGAGGACAAGGGTGAAAAAAGGGGCAGGATAAAGGCGGTCAAAGACCGCCTTTTTGATTGACCAAAAGGGGAGTCAAAAGGGAATGGAACCACTCGATTAACCGGCTTTTATATCTCTCTAAACCACAACTATTCTTGAGTAAGGAAAGGTCTTCGGCGCTCGGCTTTGGGTCATTCAGATTCTGCTCCTGAAGAAGAGGGTACATAATGGAATGGGGATTTTGGGCATGGGGTAAACCCAAGGCATGACCCATCTCGTGCATCAAAACCAAACGCAACTCTTTTTCATTACCAAAGGTATAAACATCAATCGTTTCGGTGGCACCATTATAAAAACCCTGGGTGATGATTTTGTTTTGGCTCTGTTCAATCTGCGATTTGAGCAGTTCGAGGTTTGTGTTATGCTGATTGATTTGAAGGTTGAAAAGGGCGATGTTTTGGTTAAGGGTTTTTCTCCTTTTTTCCAGCTCCTCCTTTTCTTTGAGCAGTCTTGCGTAGACATCTTGGGGAGCGCCGCCGTGACGATTGTAATAATCCACCTCTTGATTGTAGCGCTCTAAATCATTTTGATAGTCAGTGAGTAACAAGCTCAACTTTTTTTGCCAGGTATCTAATTGGAGAGCAGAACGATTAAGCTCAGAAACGGCTTTATTAATCGCGTCTAAGGTGGCTTGGCGAGAGTCGTAAATTAGGTTGATGGCTAAACGGGCTTGGGGGTCGTATCGGAAAAGGTCTCTTTTTGCGGCTGCCTCCCAACGCTCCTCGGCTTGTTGAGCAATTTTTAAAAGGGTTTCCTTTGAAAGGTGAAAGCGGGGGTCAAGCGAGCCTAAACGATAAGAAACAGGGTAGGGGCAACGGGTCAGTTCTCCGGCCAGAGAGGAAGCCGAAACCGCCAAAATAGTAAACAAAATAAGACCAAAGAGACAACCTGAAATCTTCAAGACTAATTTCATCGTTCCTCTTTACATTTTAACAAAAACTACTTTTTTGATTTACGCCAGCCGGCTTTTTGGGCTTCCTCTTCGGTGCAAAACCAGCGCTCCCCTTTTGAGGGGTCGATCTTGGTCTTATCATAAAAGGCACCGCCCGGCAGATGGTAAATCTTTTCACCACTGGCCGAGATATTTCCTTTAATCAGACATTGACCATTTGGATTAGCCGAGGAGGAAAGAAGGGGCGACCAGAGACCCAATCTCTTCGCCCTTGCCTCTCTTTCAGCCGCTAAAATCTGGGTTTGATATTTGATGTCTGGTGGATAGGTGTAGGAATGAGCATAGCCTTCTTTGACCATTTTCAGGTTAATCAATTCCTGGTCAAGCCAAAGGTAACGGAGGAGTCGACCGAAACGATCGGTCTCAGAAATGTCCTTCTCCAAATAAACCTCTTTGCCTTCAACCAGCTCTTTTAATCTGTTTTTGGCTTCCCAAAAATAAGGTTGGTTGGATTCAGGTGTGTCGATACCAATCAACCGGACGCGCCTCCCATCGGAAAGCTCCACAGTATCACCATCAATCACCCGCCTGACCCAAGCCGATTCTCTTTGGACAAAAGCGCCCGCCACCTTAAGGTCAGTTTCTCGGTCTGTTTCTTCCTCGCTCGCTTGACTGGTTTTCTCTTGAGCGGTGGTCTCTGAAGAGGGGTAAGAAAAAGGGACTGGGGTCTCTTTTTGCGGAGCGGTCTTTGGTTTGAGGGTGCTTGAGCTTGACCATTGGTGCGGACCCAAATACCAAAGAACCAGAAGAGCGCCCAGCGCGAAAACAAAAAGTTCCTTTCTCTCTTTGAGCCATCTTTTAATTTTTGGCTTCATGATTTTATCTTACTGTTTTTAGCCAGCAAGATAAAGAAAAGAGTGGGAGAGTGGGGGGACGGGTAAGGGGACGCCGGGTAAGGGGACGGTTCTCTTTTGAGCACGATTTTTGCTATTTTAGGACCCCGTTAGGGGACGGTTTTCTTTTGTTTTTGGCTTAGGCGTTAGTAGGGGACGATACGTTAAAAATGTATGTGACTTATACAAAGGGTTGCTCTTTTTGTCCTTCTGTTTTATGATGGAGCAAATGGATAATCCTTACCCCCAATCGGTTCCGCCACCCTACTTCCTTCGCAAATTCCTTCGTCCTGAAGAAGAGACGCTCGTCTTTTATCTCCATCGCCACCCCATCCTCTTTGTCCCAATCGCCGCGGTGATTGCCTTTTTGTTTTTCGTCCCAATCATTGTCTACTTAGGACTGAGAGAGTCTTCTTTAACTATTTTCAGCCGCCTTTCCTGGGAACACTGGTTTTTAATCTTATTTTTTTATTACTTCATCATTGGGATACTCTCTTTCCGCGCTTTTGTTGATTATTATTTTGATTTAGCCATCATTACCACCAAACGAATCATTGATGTCGATCAGTTAGGTTTTTTCACCCAAACAGTCTCAGAAGCAGAATTAGACCAAATTCAGGATGTCAGCGCCAGACAATCGGGTTTTTGGCAGACCATCTTTGATTTTGGTGATGTCTTTGTCCAAACAGCGGCCGAAAAACCTCGTTTTATTTTCGAAGCCGTCCCGCATCCCTATCAAGTCTCGCGTCAAATCCTGCGTCTCTGCCAAGAAGCAGTCAGGCACAAAAAGCTCCCTCCTCCGTTGGGGGCTGGTGGCTTAAAAAAAGAAAACGGTTTCCAAGACGATCAATTTAAAGAGCTTCCTCCTTTAAGATAGATGGGTTACGCTCTCTTAGAACATACGGCTGATTTAAAAATCAAGGTTTGGGGTAAAAATCTTTTGGAGTTGTTTCAGGAGGCTGCTTCAGCGCTTTATTCAGTCAGTACAGACTCTCCTTTGCCCCAACCAACCCAAAAAAGCCAAAAAATCAAGTTGGAAGTGGAAGGAAAAGATGAGGAAACTCTTTTGGTCAATTTTTTGAATGAGCTTCTTTATCTTTCGGATGTCGAAAACCAAGGTTACCAAGTGGCCAAATTAGAGCTTAAAAATGATAAACTAAAAGCAGAGCTTTTACCCTATCCGCTCCCTCCGTTAAAATTTGAAATCAAAAGCGCCACCTACCATGACTTAAAAATCCAAAAAACCAAACAAGGCTACGAAGCAGTGATTGTTTTTGATATCTAATTTTCATAGAAAGGAGGCTTAAATGGAAGAAGAAAAAGAACCAATTGAAGAAGGGGTCAAAACAGAAGTCAAAACTGAAAAAGAGGAGTCTGAAGAAGAAAAGGAGTTTGAAAGGGAGATTAGAGAAGGGGTTTTTAGGACAGCTTTAGAAAACTCACATTCTCAGCTGGGGAGAGCGCCACTCAAGGAACGAAGAGAGTTTATCCAAGGAGTGGTTAAAAATTTTCTTGATGAAGTATTCGCTGCTCATCTAAAAGGGATCTCAGATCCAGAGAAGCGGAAGGAGGAAATGGAAAACTTGGCCTTTGAGATTAAGGAGGGGCTGCGTCGGAGAGAACCGTCGTTTGAACGGAGTGAAGAAGACCACGGTGCTTTACTGCATAATCTCATTGGAGCTTTCGGAACATTAGGAGACGAAGGGGGAGGAACAGTCGGTTTTATTTTGAATTCAGAAAAAGCAGACTATTCTAACCAAGCAAAACTAGATCGTCAAGGAGAACGGGACCTTCAACTTCAAGGAATCAGAAGATACCTGAAAACATTGAATTTTATCCGCGGTTATGCCCTTGGTTTTTGGTCTGAAAGACTCCCTCAAAACAAAAATAAAGAGCTGCAAGAGGGGATTATCCCCTATTTTACCAAACCTGACTTTGAGCGTTTTGAACGTGGACTGCGAAGCCTGGGGTTTCGGTTTGAAATTACCGAGGAAGGCGCTCTTTTGCCTACTGATGCAACTGACCAAGAAAAAGAGGAAATTCAAAGGGTCTTTCGTTCAGCCCAAGAGAGAGCGAAGGAAATAATGAAAAAGTATGAAGATGAAACCAAAAAAGAGGTACAAGAAAGAATAGCCAAAATTGAAAACAAAATCGAAACCCTCGCAAAGGAACGCTCGGTGATGGAAAATATTAAAGAAAAACCCTTGCCAAATCTCCAAACAGAACTCCGACAAGAAGAAGATAACTCAGAGGCAATAACTGACGAGATCGCCCGTCTTGAAGCCCGACTCAAAAACCTTGAAGAGGAGATAAAAAGGACTGAAAATGAGTTGAGCGGGCTACAAGATGAGTTGACCCAAACACCTTGGTATTCTTGGAAAATAAAAGGGGATTTACGTAAAAGAGTGGAAGGATTAAATAAACAAAACCAAAACCTCAAAACAAAAAAGGAAGACTTAACCAATCAACTTGCGGCAAAGACAAAAGAGCAAGAGAGATCCCAAACAAGGATCAAGGAATTGAAGGAGCAGGTCGCTGTGAAGGAAAAATACGGCCTGATTAGGAATATAGACCGAAATTTAGAGTCGCTCAGAAATGAATTGGAATATCTCAAAAAGAATTATGAGCGGTTATTGAGCGAGTAGTGTTTGAAACTGTTTTTCAAGGGGATTTTGGGGTTAAAATAAAATCAAGATGCGAATCAGCCCAAAAGATTTGCGCAAAATCGCGGCCTATCTTTATGAATTGCCCAAAGAGTTCCGCAAAGAGATGCGGGTACCGGCGAAAATTTATGCTTCTGAAAAGTTGTTGGGCAAGGTTTTTGAGGACCGGTCATTAGAGCAGTTGGCTAATACCGCCACGCTGCCTGGGGTCTACAAGCATGTCTTGTTGATGCCGGATTGCCACGAAGGCTACGGCGCACCGATTGGTTCGGTGATTGCTACCCGATTGCCTGATGGCGTGGTTTCCCCAGGAGCAAATGGCTATGATATCAAATGCTCAATTGGGCTTTTGGCCTCTAAGGTCAGTCTTGCGGAAATTAAAAATCAAATTCCCAAAATCATCGAAGCCTTGTTCAAGGGTGTGCCCTCAGGGGTCGGAGTAAGAGGACCGATCAGAATCTCTGCCCAAGAATACAAAGAGGTGCTCAAAGAAGGAGCGGCTTGGGCGGTCAAAAAGGGTTATGGTCAAAAAGAGGACTTAGAAAGGATGGAGGACCAAGGCACCTTTTTTAATGCCCAACCAGAGGCGGTTTCAGAAAAGGCGAAAAAAAGAGGCGAAGATGAATTGGGCACCTTGGGCTCGGGCAATCATTTTTTGGAACTGCAGTGGGTAGAAAAAATTTATCAGCCTTTTTGGGCCAAGAAATTTGGTCTTTTCGAAAACCAAATCTGTATCATGATTCATACTGGCTCGCGGGGATTGGGTCATCAGGTCTGTACAGATTATGTCAATCTTGCTCGTTCGGTTTTAACCAAATACAAAATCAAACTGCCTGACCCGGAATTGGCTTGTATGCCTTATTCTTCAAAAGAAGGTCAGAATTATTTTGGGGCAATGGCTGCAGCAGCCAATTACGCCTATGCCAATCATCAAATTTTAATCCATTTTATTAGAAAAGCCTGGCCATTGGGTCCTCTTTCTTTGGTCTGGCATATGGGTCACAATATCGCGCGGATCGAAGAGCATGAAGGGATTAAGTTGTGTGTTCATCGGAAAGGCGCGGCTCGTTGTCTGGAAAATCAACCTGTTTTAATCCCTGGCTCGATGGGCAGCGCTTCTTATCTTCTGATTGGTCAAAAAAAGGCAGAAGAAGCCTTTGCTTCTTGCGCTCATGGTGCGGGTAGGTTAATGTCGCGGGCAGCGGCCAAAAAGCAGATTTGGGGTGAAAAATTAAAAAAGGATTTGGAAGCAAAAGGAATCTATCCCCGAAGTCGCAGTAGTGCTGGCTTGGCAGAAGAAGCCCCCTTTGCCTACAAAGACATTGAGGAGGTGGTCAGGGTGATTGAGAAAGCGGGATTGGCCAAGAAGGTCGCTCGCCTTTTGCCTTTGGGGGTAGTCAAAGGATAAAATCAAAATGGAGGGGCTTTTCCAAAAGTCTTATTTTAACCAACTGGTTTTGCTTTTGTGCCTTTCTTTTTTGTTGGGATCAAAAAAGCCGGTTTTGTTGGCCCAGGCCCAAAACAGGGTTCAACCCAGGGAGATTATTATCAATGAGCTGATGTGGATGGGCTCGACTGTTTCTTCTTATGATGAATGGTTGGAGTTGAAAAATATGACGGACCGACCGATTGAGCTGGCTGGGTTCAAACTGAAAGGGGCAGCGGAAAACAATAAGGAAATTGTTCTTCCAGAAGGAGCGGTCATCTCAGCCCAGGGTTATTTTTTAATCTCCAATAATGATAAGGAACATCTGTTTTCAAAGGGACGTTCTGTTTTAAATGTTGACCCTGATTTTATCACCCCCAGCCTAAGTCTTTCCAACTCTGCTTTAAAAGTAGAGCTCTATTCTCAAGAAGGGGTTTTGATTGACCAAGCCAATGACGGTGGAACGCCCTTTGCTGGCAAAAACAGTACTCAGGAAAAGGCTTCCATGGAAAGGAACGAAAACCCCTCTGACGGCTCCAAAAAAGAAAACTGGCACACTGCCTCTGCTTCAGTCAATTTTGATCCCGAAACAACTGAAAAAGGCACCCCCAAAGCACCCAACAGCCCTCCTCCCCCACCCCCACCAACCACCAATCCAGAACCTCCCAAAACAATCTTGGGCTCGATTTCTTCAACCCCTTTGGTTAGCCAGTTAACTGGAACCACTCCTCAAAACCCAACTTTACTTTCGATCAAAAAAGCGCGTCAAAGTCCAGATGAAACCCAGGTTTTGGTTGGTGGCTGGGTCACAGCACCGCCTGGTCTTTTTTCTTCTCGCTATTTCTATCTTCAAGATGAAAGCAGCGGGATCCAGGTCTATTCTCAAAAAGGCGGTTTTCCTGTTTTGTCCTTGGGTCAAAAGATTCAGGTCTTGGGTCGACTTTCCACTGCTTATCAGGAAAGGCGGATCAAAATCAATCGTGCTCAAGATATTACCGTTTTGGCCAAAGAATCTCCCCCAACACCGATTTCCTTGACAATTGGACAAATTGGGGAGGCCTATGAAGGGATGCTGGTCTCAACCAAAGGAGCGGTCACTGAACCACAAGGTAGTCTCTTTTATCTTCAGACGGATGGGCAAAGGATTAAGGTTTATCTCAAAAAAGAAGCCCAAATCGAAAAACCGCGCTTAAAAGCAGACACTGTCCTTTGGGTAACCGGCATTGTCAGTCAATATAAAGGGGATTTTCGCCTTTTGCCTCGCTTTAACGAAGACTTAAAAACCGAACAAGGAGCCTTGCTTTCGGAAAGCTCTTTTAAAAAGGCAGCTGCTTCTCAAAATGACGCAAAAGAGGAGCCGAAAGAAGAGGAAGGTAAGGTGTTGGGAGCGGTGGCCAAGCGGGATTCTTTTCCCTGGAGCCTTCCTCTTGCTTTAGGCGGCTTTTTTGTGATAGGCTATTTCATCTATGATTATCAAAACCTCAAACTCAACCGAAACTCAAAGGTTTGGGCAAGGGTGGGCGCGTTGGTTGCAAGGTGGCGAAATCATCGCCTTAAGCGGTCCGCTCGGTAGCGGTAAAACCACCTTTGTCAAGGGAATTGCCAAAGGGCTTAAGCTCAAACAACTGATTCAAAGCCCGACCTTTCTGATTTTAAGGGAATATCCTGTTTTGAAAAATCCCAAAATCAAGAGGCTAGTGCACATTGATCTTTATCGGCTCGAAAATGAAAAAGAGATTGCTTCTTTGGGACTTTCTGACTATCTCGGTCAAAAAGGGGTTGTTTCTTTGATTGAATGGCCAGAGAAGATTCAAGATTGGTTGAAGCAAAATTTTTCTGATAAACTGGTTTTGGTCGAATTTCAGATTGAAGAAAAAAATAAACGAACCCTGAAAATCAGCCCCTCACCAACCCTTCCTCCCAAAGAGACCAAAATAAGCTCAAAGACTCTAAAATGATTTTAGCCATTGACACCTCCCAAGAAGATTACCGCCTCGCCTTGTTTTGGCCCCAAAAAATAGAAAAAGAATGGGTGGTCCCACGCACAGAGAAAAAAGACCTTCTCTTTTATCTTGATCAATTTTTGCGTCAAAACAAGGTTGATTTAAAAGAATTGCGGGCAATGGCGGTGTTTGAGGGACCGGGTTCGTTTACCGGTCTGCGGGCGGGTTTGGCAGTGGCAAAGGCTTTTGGTTTAATCTTAAAAATCCCTCTTTATGGTTTTTTTGGCAAGCAATATCAGGCTCAGCCTCTTCTTTTGGCTCAAAAGGCCTTTCTCAAACTGAAAAAGGGTACCAAACCAACCCCTCTCCGACCACGCTACCTGATGAAAGGCTTGTCCTAATTTTTTGAAAATGTTATCTTGGTTTTAAGATGCTCAAAAAAGGGTGGAAAAAAATTATCTTGGGTTTTTTTGGTGGCGTAATTATTGGTTTGGTGGTTTGGTTTTTGTTTTTGCTGGCTCAAGCAGGAAACCAAATTTTTACACCCAATATTGATGGACAAGCGCCGTGGTTTTTACCCAAAATTGAGGCTAATAAGTTAAAGGGCGAAGGGGATGGCCGGATTAACATCCTCCTTTTGGGTATTGGCGGTGGCAAGCATCCTGGACCCAATCTCACAGACACGATTATGCTTGTTTCGATTGACCCGACCAACAAAAAGGCAGGGCTACTTTCTATCCCGCGAGATCTTTATCTTGAGGTGCCGGGCATCGGGTGGACCAAAATTAACTATGTCCATGCTTATGGCGAAAGCAATCCCAAAACAACCGGTGGTGGTCCTGCCCTGATGAAGCAAACCCTAAGCGAGGTTCTTGATTTGCCAATCCACTATTTTGTTCGCCTTGATTTTGATGGCTTTGTTAAGCTGGTTGATGCGGTTGATGGGGTAGATATTTATGTCGAAAAAGCGATTTCTGACCCTTATTATCCTGCCCCGGATATGAAACACTATGATCCTTTTTTCATCACCGCAGGCTGGCACCATCTGGATGGCAAGACCGCCTTGAAATATGTCCGCAGCCGCGAAACCACCTCTGATTTCGACCGCAGCGCCCGACAGCAAAAGTTCCTTAAGGCTTTTCTCCAAAAAGCAACCTCTTTGAATATTCTCTCCAACCCCAAAAAGGTCTCTTTAATCATCAGTATCTTGGGCAATCATTTAAAAACTGATTTCACCCTGGGCGAGGTTCAGCGTTTACTCAGTTTGGCTCAAGAGATAAACAAAGGTGAGATTGTAACCAAGGTTTTGGATTCAAGCACGGACGGACTCTTGGTCGCCAAAAGCGGAAGCCAAGGGTATTATCTGGTGCCAAAAGCAGGCAATTTCCGGGAAATCCAACGGTTTGTTCATGAATTTTTAACTGATCCTTATCTTGCTCGGGAAACCGCCAAAATCGAGGTTCAGAACGGAACCACCCAAAAAGGACTGGCCCAAGAAGTCGCCCAATTACTCAAGAGCTACGGCTATCAGGTGGTTCGGATCACAACCGCTTCTTCGCTCTATCCCAAAACCACGATTTATGACTATACTGGCGGCGAAAAGCCAATCACCCTTTCCTTGCTTTCCAAGCGACTCAATGCTAAAATTATAAAGTCTCAAAGAAGCAGCGGAGGTAATGTTGATCTCTTGGTCATCCTGGGGGAAGACTATCAAGAATCTAACTGACGAAATCTTTTTACCCCTCTTTCTCTTTCTTAATCTAGGTCTTTTTTGGTTCTTCCGACCCTTTGGTGGAAAGTTAGAGATTTGGGTCGCTCTATTTATCTTTGTCAGTGCCTTGTATTGGTATCTCAAAAAACAAAAAGAAAGTTTGGAGTTTTTGGTCTTTTTAAATCTGTTTTTAGCCCTCTTTGCCTTACAAAACCTTCAGGCCAGTTTTGTCTTTGCTTATTGGACTTTAGAATTGGTCTTTCTTTTGCTTTTTCTCTTTCTTTTTCTTTATCTTTTTGCCAAAACAGCCCAACAAGGAGAAAAAATAGTCTTTACTTTGGCTCTGTCTGTCTCTCTGTTTGAGATAACAGTGGTATTAAGCCGCCTTCCCCTCAACCCCTTGGCCAAGAGCTTCATCCTCACCGCTTTGTTCTATCTTTTTTGGTTTGTGGTGGTCAAAAAGGCACCGGCCTTATCTTATAGTTTGACTGTCTCAATCACTATTTTATTGGTTCTTTTCACCCTATTCCTATGAAAATCACCAATCTTTTTAAAATCACAACCAAAAAGATGGCTGCTTTCAAGAAAAAACTGAAACCGATTGTCTGGCATTGGCCCAAAAGGTCAAAACAGTTGTTTGTTCGTCTTTTAATTGGTCTTGCCCTTTTGGTTGTGTTGATAGTGCTTTTTTATGGTCTGGGCATTTACCGCTACCATTGGAGTCGATACGGCACCAAAACAATCGTCAAAATCATCCCCTACCCAGCCGCGATTGTTGGTCCCACGATTATTACGGTGGCTAATTTAGATTACCACCAACAATTTGCGGCTCATTTTATTCAGAGAACAAACGCCTCAATGGATGAACAGACCCTTAGAAGACAAACATTAAAGATGCTGATTGAGCAACGGCTGGTGGAAATAGAAGCCAAAAGATACCATCTTACTCTTTCCCCTGAGGAATTAGAAGCCGGCTTTCGCCAAATTGTCCAAGAGGTAGGCGGAGAAGAAAAGGTGCGGCGGATGTGGGGAGATCTTTACGGCGGAACAATTGAGGATATGAAACGACTCCTCAGAGAAAGACTGCTAGTCAGTAAATTCCAAAGAGAAGTCTTTGTTTCTGTTCATCTGGCTCAAATTCTGGTCAAGGACGAAAACCGAGCCAAAGAGATCTTAAAACAACTTAATGCCGGCGCTGACTTTGCTCAGTTAGCCAAAAAATTTTCCGAAGACGCCAATTCTCGAGAGCAAGGCGGTGATTTGGGCTGGTTAAATCGGGAAAGTCTTTTTAATGGTCAACCCTTACCCCAAGAATTAGAAAAAGCGATCTTTAGCCTTAAGCCAGGCGAAATTTCAAAAGAACCAGTCAAAAGCGAATTTGGCTTCCATCTCTTTAAGGTGATTGAGAAAAAGGGGCAGTTGGACCAAAGTTATCAGGATTGGCTCAAAAGTAAAAAAGAAAAGACCAAAATCAAAATCTTGATTGATTAATCAAAAAGCCCGTGGGAGGAATCGAACCTCCGTCGGCGGTTTACGAAACCGCTGCTTTGCCACTAAGCTACACGGGCAGAACCATTTTTGACGCTGATTCCATTTTAACATTTTTAACACCAATTCGCCCTTGAAAGCAACCCAGATCTTTTGACAAACCAAGGCTTTATAGCCTAAAAAATACTCACAATCAAGGCTTGAAGAAGGACATAAAAAGTGCTTCAATAATCTCAAGAGGATCTTTGGGGATCAAGTGTGGATTTTGCCTTAAGATGAATGAGTCACAGATAAACCAAGAAAAAAAGCAGAACAGAAGGCGCCGCGGGTGTTGGTTGGGTTGTCTTGGGGTAATTCTGTTTTTTCTGTTTATTCTCTTTTTGGTTTTGAGTTTAAGTGGCTTGCTTAAGGTCCCGCTCCTTTACCGCGAACCCCGCCTTATGGTCTCGAGCCCTCCCAAAAACCCAGAGCAATTGAAAACCAAACTTCATTCTTCTTTAAAAGAGGCACTCAAACAGGGCGAAGGAATGGATTCTCTTCATCTTGTTTTCACTGAAGAAGAATTAACCGGCTATCTTTTGGGATACTTTGCTCAAGCTAAAAAGCAGTCCCAAGAAATTCCCACTCTTTTAAAGGGCCAGGTTCTACTGCGACCCGGTGAAATCGAAATTGATGGCCTCTTTGACCTTTCTCCTCTATTTTTCCTTCCTTCTTATCTCAACCACCGACTTTGGGTCAAGGCCGTGTTAGAACCCTCTTTTTCCTCCTCTCAGCTGATGGTTGATTTAAAGGGCTGGAAACTCGGCTCATTACCTTTGCCTTACTTTCTCGGCCTCAAAATTGCCGAAGACAACGACTTCCCCCTCAAAACCAATCTTCATACGGTTGGTCTCAAAGAACTCAATCTCTCAAAAGGAAAATTGGAGTTTGTGATTGACTGCCTGAATGTCGAAATGATTCAAGAAGGAATCAAGCCTGAAGAACTGCTCAATTTCAAACAGCTCTGTCCAAAATAAAAAGCGGTGGACCGGATTCGAACCGGCGACCTTCTGCTTGGGAAGCAGACGTTCTACCCCTGAACTACCACCGCCTATTTTGATTATAGCAAATCTTCTCAATAAGGCTCAATTAACGGAAATGAAAATAAAGAACATCGCCATCTTTCACCTGATAATCCCGCCCCTCTTTTTTAACCAAGCCAGCCTGTTTTGCCCCTTGAAAAGAAGAAAAGCGAAGCAAATCTTGATAATTAATCACTGAAGCGTTGATAAATCCCTTTTCAAAATCGCTATGAATCTGACCAGCCGCTTTCAAAGCAGAGCTCCCCTTTTTAATTGACCAAGCCTGAATCTGATCTGGCAAAAGGGTGTAAAAGGTAATCAGTCCTAACAATTGGTAAGCCTTTTTAATTACCTGGGCCAAAGCCGGCTCTTTTTGACCAAAACTTTCAAGATATTCCTTGCGCTCTTCTGGAGCCAGCTGGGTCAGTTCAAATTCCAACTTAGCAGAAAGGACAAGATCAATCTGCGGCAAAGCCGGACGAAGGGGTTGGTCTAGTTGCGACTCGCTCACATTAGCCACATATAACACTGGCTTCAGACTGAAAAGATTTAAATCAGCCAGCTCTTTTTCTTCTTCCTCATTCAGCTTCAAAGCGCTTGGGGATTGGTTTTGGTTGATCAGATTAAAAATCCTCTCCAAAAGAGCCCTTTTTTGGGGCCTAATATTTCTGTTAGCAAGGACCTTTGAGATGGTCTCCAGGTCTTTTAAGAGCAGTTCGGTCCGGACGGTTTCCAAATCTGACTCCGGATCAACCAGACCTCCTGAGGCAGGAACACCCTCGTCAAAAAAACGAATCAGATGCAGGATGGCAGAACACTCTCGGATATGAGCGAGAAACTGATTCCCCAAACCCTCTCCTTGATGCGCACCCTTGACCAAACCAGCAATATCGACAAACTGGATGGTGGCAAAAACCCTCTTGGGCAAAGACAGGCGTTCTGCTAAAAGTTCCAACCGTTCGTCAGGCACTTCCACAATCCCAACATTGGGCTGAATAGTGGTAAAGGGATGGCTCGCTACCTCTGCCTGGTATCCTGAAACCAGAGCATTAAACAGGGTTGATTTACCCGCATTGGGCAGCCCAATAATCCCAATCGCAAGCATAAAACCTCAACCTCAAGATAGCACAAAGGGTCTTTTAAGACAATCAATTTTTGTTAGAAGGATAAAGTTATGATAAAGTAAAAAGGATGAAAGTCGGGATTGATATCGGTGCTTCCACAATCAAAATTGGCAGTCTCAATCCAAAAACAAAAGCCAGTCATTTCAAAAAACTGGGTCAATATTTTATCCTCACTGGCATTCCCACTGATGATGATTTTCGCAAAACTGGTCAGTCAGTCGCCGGTTTGATTAAAGAAATCTTTGGTCAGCCAAAAAAAGTGGTGATTGGCTGTTTCGGTCCCCTTGAGCTAAAAAAGAAGAAGATCTTAAAAGCGCCGAATCGTCCCAGCTGGAGCGGAGCTGATTTTCATCTCTGGGAAGACTATCTTGGGGCGGAAATTTTGCTGGAAAACGACGCCAATTTGGCGATTTATGGGGAAGCGAAGGTGGGAGCGGGTAAGGGTTGTCAAATTGTGGCTGGTTTTACCTTGGGCTCTGGTGTTGGGTACGGATGTGTAATCGACGGCAAAATTTATCACGGCAATTGGGATGCTGAAGCAGGGCATCTGATTTTAGATCCCCAAGGTCCGCTTTGTGGGTGTGGACAAAGGGGTTGTTTGGAAGCCTATATCTCAGCCAAGGCGATCAAACAACGCTTCGGTCAAGAACCAGCGCAACTTGAAAACGAAAAGGCTTGGGACTGGATCGCTTCTAAAATTGCTCAAGGAATCCAGATTATCACCACTATTGTCAAACCAGACCTTTTTGTTCTTGTGGGTGGTATTGCCCGCCGCAAAGGACTCCTTCAAAAGGTGCAAAAGCGTTATCAAAAGCTACTGCGTATTTATCCCAAAGAAGCAACCAAAACAAAAATCGCCTTGGGCAAATATCTTGAGCACGCCGGGGTCATCGGGGCAATTGAACTACCTATGCCTTCTTAATACTTCTTGATATGCCTTTTCATATCCGTCCGTCATTTTTTCAACTGAAAAATTATTTTTGACATACTCACGGCAGGCGCGACGCATAGAATAATATTTGTCTTTGGGCATTTGGAGGAGTTTTTTAAGAGTGTTTACCATGCCTTTAGTATTTCCGGGTTCTACCAAAAATCCATTCAGACCTCTTTTAATAAGTTCGTTCATAGACCCCTTGGCAAAAGCAATGACAGGAGTTCCGCAGACATTCGCTTCAACAGGCACAAGGCCAAATGGCTCGTCCCAACTGATTGGGTTCAGTAAACAGAAAGCAGAGCCCATCAGTTTGTTTTTTTGGGCATGGTTTATCTCTCCAACATATTCTACCTCTCCTTTTTTTAAATGTGGTTTGATAAATTTTTGAAAGTAGTCTTTGTCTTTTTCTACAGCCCAGTCAATCTTGCCCGCCATCACGAGAGGCATTTTTACAGCTTTGGCTACTTCCACAGCTTCTTTGGCCCCTTTAACAGGCGTAAATCTGCCTAGCCAAACTAAATAATTGCCTCCTTTCGGATTGAAGGTAAAACGAGAGACAGGGATGCCATTATAGACAGTCTTTACATAATTTAATTTTAGTTTTCTTTGAGAATTAGAAATTGAGACGAAATTCGCTTCTTTGAAGGCTAAAAGCATTCTGACTTTGTCGGCAGAGATAACCTTTCTGCTTATATTGCCGTGTAATGTGTGAAGTATGGGGATAGGTACCAACGGGACGAATGGCAAACTATAGTACGGACCATGACTGTGAATAATATCCGCTTTTTGTTTAATAGCATATTCCATCGCCCGACTGTATAGGATTAGATTGTCGTAATAACTGCTCCAGGGTATTTTATCGCGGTAGAGTGCTCGAGGATAGGTAGCAAAAAGCCTCGCTTTAGTGACAGAATCTTTGGTGGCAAAAAGAGTTACCTGATGTCCTCTTTTGACCAATTCTTCTGTTAAATAAGAAACAACGCGTTCTGTACCTCCATAATAAACAGGCGGAGTCCTCTCCCATAAAGTTGAAATCATAACAATTTTTAGTTTTTCCATCTTAGCTCCCTTTTTTAATTACTTTCTCTGCTGCCTTTAGATAGTCGTCAACCATTTTTTTGTAAGTAAATTTCTCCTCTACCAGTTTGCGGCAAGTGGCTCGATTAATTTGATGTATGTGATTAATTGCTTTTGCCATCTCGTTAACATTTTTAACTACGAAGCCGGTTTTCCCATTTTGGACAACTTCAGGGACAGCCCCACGATTAAAACCAATAACCGGTGTGCCGCAAGCCATTGCCTCTATCATTACTAATCCAAAAGGTTCCTCCCAGGTGATTGGGAACAAAAGGGCTTTGGCATTTTTTAATAAATCCTTTTGTTTTTTGTTTCTCACTTCGCCAACATATTTTATTTGACTTCCATCAATTTTGGGTTTAATTTTTTCTGAGAAATAAGGTTCGCGAATTTTGCCACCCGCTAAAATTAATTTGGCCCTCGCTTTTTGGCAAGCCTCAATGGCTAAATGAGGACTTTTGTGTTCTCCCATTGCGCCTAAATAAAGAAAATAATCTTTTGGTTTTTCATTAAAAGGAAATTCATCGGGATTAACCCCATTATAAACGGTGGCCAAAAAATTCACCCGTCCCTTGGCTGGTTTTCTCTGAGAATTGGAAATAGTAATAATATTTGGGTTTTTAAACTGACTCAAAACATCAATAAGTTCTTTAAATAAAGGGAGATGCATAACGGAAATAATAGGTGTATTTAAAAATTGCGAAAGCGGCAAAAGCAAATATCCGCCACGCATATGATTGAAAACTACATCAAATTGGTCTCCGTGATCTAAAAGATATTGCATCACTTTTGTAATATAGGCTGTTTCGATTCTCAGCGGTCGGGATTGCTCTGTGGTCGTTGAATCAAATTTTTGTTCAGAGATAGTTTGCGGAAATATTTGGACAAATCTGGCATTTGTTTGACACTTCCCTGCTCCGACCAAGGTTACCTCGTGTCCTCTTTTTAAAAACTCTTCAATCATTCCTTGAGCAATCCGTTCGGTACCCCCTTGTCCTTTAACAGGTAAAGTTGTAAATGGCGGGATTATAACTGCAATTTTCATTCCAGATCCTTTTTGGCTTTAAATCTCTAAACCAAGTTTTTGTTTTTGTTCTATTTTCTTGCTTATTTTAAATTGCTCCAATTTTTCTTCCCTTGATTTCTATACGCTCTCGTTTGATATCAACGGGGAGACGCATCGTTTTAAGGCGTTTTTGGCTTTCTTGGTAAGCTTGTTCATAGTAATCGTGAAAGCGTTTAGCAATTTTGGCCCAGCTAAATTTTTCTTCTACAATTTTCCTCGCCTCCTCGCCCATTTTCCTTTCTAATTCTGGATTTTGTAGAATTAAATTAACCTTTTCAGCGATTGCTTTAGCCGACTTTGCCCGAATCAAGAAACCATTGATTTTGTCCTTAACCGCAAGCGGAATACCTCCTTTTTTGCTGGCTACAACCGGTGTAGATGAAGCCATTGCTTCAAGAGCGACCAAACCTAGTGGTTCATCCCAAATTGAAGGAAAGACAAAAACATTTGCTCGGCGATAAAACGCCTTTAATTCTTCTACGTATTCTGGACCATAGTAACCCAAAAAGAAGACATTTTTTAAATTCATTGACTGGGCCATTTTTTCTAACTGCGCTTTCTCGCTACCACTGCCAAAGATAAATATCTTACCTTTAATTTTGGGCGCAGCCTTGATCAGGTATTCTAATCCTTTGTGGGGTTCTATTTTGCCTGCAAAAATTACAACTTTTTCTCCTTTTAAATTATATTTCTTGTCTATCCACGCCTCGTCTTTATTTTTTGGAGGATAATTTTCTATGTCAATTCCTCCTGGGATGATTCTGATTTTATTATCAATAAACCTGCGGCCGTAGATTTTAAGAAGCCATTTTTTTGTATCCCCTGATACAGCGTTGATTAGAAATGCTCTTCTTAATCCATCTTGAGTTAACGGAATCCATCTTTTATCCTGGCTGGCTGTTAAAAGTCCTGTACCATGGACCGTAACTAAATAAAAAATTCCATAAATTGCCCTGATGTAATTAGCAATCCAAGTGAAATATAATTCATGATGAACATGAATGACGTCCGGCTTAAATTCATTAACAACATCTAAGACTTGGGTGAGGGTAGTTTTGTAAAGTCTATCTATTTGGCTATTGGTAAGTTGATGAAAGAGTTTGGCTTTTGGCCATTTGGGATGGCCTGTGGACGCCGCCTTAAACGGCAGCCGAAATGGGTAAATCTTGACGCCAGGGATTTTGGTTTCTTGGTCAGGGCAAAAGATAGCGAATTTATCTTCTGGATAAAGATTGGCTAATTTTTCTGCCAGTTTTCTCCCGTAAGTCCCGCTGCCGCTGCCAAAGAGAGGGTATTTGAGTAAAAAAAGTATACGCATATTTCCCTTTTTGGCCTAAAATAATGTTTATATTTTCACTCCTCTTAAAAACTCAGCCGCTCGTTCTGGTGAAACCACATCAATGACAATGCCGCTACCCAACTCATAACCGCCAAAGATGGTCAGTCGGGGCAGAATCTCAATATGCCAGTGGTAATAATCTTGGTAATGGTTCTGTCTTGCCGGAGCGGTGTGGAGGTAGAAGTTATAAGGAGGATCATTTAAACCTTTAAACAACTGGTGGATGATTCGGCGAAAAAGGAGGCTGAGATGGTGTCGCTCTTTTTCGTTCATCTCCTCAAACCGCGCCTGGTGCTCTTTCGGCACCACCCACATCTCAAAAGGAAAGCGGGGGGCATAAGCGCAAAAGACCAGGAAATAATCATTTTCTGCGACCAAACGGACCCTTTGCTTCTTCTCCTCAGCCATAATCTCGCACAAAAGACAGCGACCAGTTTTTTGATAAAAATCATCGCAGCGCGCTACCTCTTTTCTAATCTGGTTCGGAATCACGCAGGAGGCGAAAAGTTGCGAATGGGGATGTTCAATTGACTCACCGGCCTCAGCACCATGATTGTGAATTGGCATTATATATTCAATGGTCGGGTTTTGAGAATAAAAACGAATCCTTTGTTGATAGACCAAAAAGAGCTCCTCAAAATGAGAAGGAGGCAGCTCCTCCAAATCCTTCTGATGGTCCAAGAAACAAATCACCTCATGGTCACCGATGCTTTTTTGACTAAAATAGAGTTTGCCCGCATCCAAGATAACCGCCTCCTCAGACACAAAAGCAGGGTATTTATTTTTAACCACATAGACATGCTCACTTCCCGCCCCCTCGATCCGACTATTGTAGGCTTCTCCGCCCGGACAAAAATTACAGAACTCCAAAACCCGCTTTTTGGGAATCGGTTTTGAAAGCACATAATCCTGGGGTCGCTTCGCCCTTTCAGGAGCAATGACCACCCATTCACCAGTTAAGGGATTTTGTCGCAATTTAGGCATAGCACTCCCTTAAAAACTCTTTTTTATTTTACCTGTCTTCTTTTCTTTCTGTCAAACAACAAATCGCTGCTGCCAGAGCATCGGCCGCATCATCTGGTTTGGGTAGTTCTTTTAATTTAAGCAAAAGCTTAATCTTGTTTTGCATCTCTTTTTTGTTGGCGCGACCGTTTTGGCAAATCGTATTTTTGACAAAAAGAGGCGGATATTCCGTCACCGAGACCCCCAAACTCTGACAAGCCATCATAATCACTCCCCGCGCTTGGGCAACGGTGATGGCTGTTTTCTGGTTTTTATAAAAAAAGAGGGATTCTAAAGCAATTTTATCTGGTTTGTATTGTCGAATCAAACGCCGCACTGCCAGATAGATCTGACGCAACCGGGCGGGCATGGAACTATTGGCTTTGGTTTCAATTGTGCCATAGGCAATCAGTTTGATTTTGCCGTTTTCCGCTTGGACAATGCCATAACCTGTTGTTGCTGTCCCCGGATCAAAACCCAAAATAATCAATTTCCCTCCTTCTGATTAATTTCTGCTCACCTGCTGAAGCACCTCATCTGGAATATCAAAATTGGCATAAACATTAGCCACATCCTGACATTCATCCAAGGCATCCATCATCTTTAACACCTGTCGCGCCTGCTCCAAATCAACCACCTTAACCGTTGTCTTTGGCTCCATCGACAAGCTCGCTGAAACCACCTTTAGCCCTTTTATTTCCAGATTCTTCTTGACCAAAAAGAGTTCATTGGGCTTGGTGTAAACAAAAAGATTGTTCCCCTCGCTACTGATATCTTCCGCACCCGCATCAATCGCCAAAAGCTCGGCTTCCTCCTGATGAGCAGGATCAACCTCAAGATGAATCACCCCTTTTTGTTCAAAGAGATAGGCAACACTGCCAGGCTGACCCAATTTGCCACCTGCTTTATTGAGAATGCTTCTAATCTCGCTGACCGCCCGGTTTTTGTTGTCAGTAATCACTGAAATTAACAAAGCCACCCCAGCCGGTCCATAACCTTCATAAGTCGCCTCTTCGATTCTTGCTCCTTCCAGTTCACCGGTTCCTCTTTTAATCGCCCGTTCGATGTTAGCAGTGGGCATATTCTGCTCTTTGGCCTTTTCAATCGCTGCCTTGAGTTTAAAATTCGCCTCTGGGTCGCCTCCCTCACGAGCAGCCAGGGTAATCGCGTTGGCCAACTTGGTAAAAAGGCGACCTTTTTGGGCGTCGGTAATCGCCTTTTTGTATTTAATTTGTGACCATTTACTGTGTCCAGACATCGCGTTTTGAAAAGAAAAAGATTAATTTTATCTTTTTTATTTTAACCTCTTTTGCCTTGCTTTTCAAGGGAGTTTGTGCTAAAATAGGAAATTCCCCAAAGGGGAATGAGGAGGTGAAAATGCTCATTAAAATCCTCGGCGGGATCATCTGTCTGATCCTGGCCGAAGTCTTCCGGCGCTTCTCGTTTATTGCGCCGGATTGGGAGGGAGATTTGTCTCAAGACAAGCTCCTCTCCTTCTTCTTCCTCCTCTGCGGAGGGTGCTGCCTTATTTTGGCAGCTGGCCTCTTCTCAGAAGCCCTCTCTCAAATCAAAGAGAGAAAGGCTCTTGAGAGAGCCTACCTCCGAGCCAAAAAGGCTGAAGAGGAGGAAAGAAGGCGCCAAGCGCGGAAGATGACCTTCCGCAACTGGCGCAATACCGTGTTGGTCTTGGCCCTGCTTTGTCTTTTTTCGGGCAAGGTCTGGGCCTTAGACGGGAAAGATCTGGAAAGGGTCTGCTCCCGTCTCAGCCAAGTGGCTGGCCGGCCGGTTGAGGTCGTTATCGAGCAAAATAATGACCTCAACGCCTGGGCCAGTAGTGATGGCCGCCTCGGCGTGACCAGCGGAATGCTGGAGGCGCTTGAGGAGGAAGATGAGCTTGCCTTCGTGATAGCTCACGAGGTGAGCCATCTTCAAGGCGGACATCA
>Ga0315298_1004501_pt1 | contig 20788 bp, 17 predicted proteins | sample WHS_1_MG_FD_203077 | JGI IMG/M metagenome (GOLD analysis project Ga0315298, IMG submission 203077) | Extremophilic microbial mat communities from Washburn Hot Springs, YNP, Wyoming, USA - WHS_1_MG | ecosystem: Environmental > Aquatic > Thermal springs > Hot (42-90C) | place: USA: Wyoming...
ACGCTAATAAACCAAGCTTGTGCAAATGACGCCCAGGAGTTAACCCATACTTCTTAGAAACTTCCGCCAGCTCACTCTTCGTCTCCGCTAAATGAATAATCAAAGGCACCCCATAACGCTCCGCCAATTCCCCACAACACCTAAGCAAATCAGGTGAACAAGTATAAAGAGCATGCGGCTCAACAGCAATGGAAATAAGCTCATCGCCCTGCCAGCGTTTTATTAAGTCTTCCGTGTAAGCAAATCCATTTTCTATAGGGCCATAATTAGGAGAAGGAAAATCATAGAGCACCTCTCCCACTAATGCTCTCATTCCAGCTTCTTTAGCCGCCTGGGCTACCCGATCTTCAAAAAGGTACATGTCGCAAAAAGTAGTTGTCCCGGAACGGATCATTTCAGCGCAGGCCAAAAGGGTGCTCCAATAAACTTGCTCCCCATCGGATTTACTCTCGGCTGGGAAAATATAATTCCTTAACCATTCCATTAAAGGCAAATCATCCGCCATCCCTCGATAACATGACATGGCCGCATGGTTATGGCCATTGACCAAGCCGGGCATAATTAAACCGCCTTGGGCATCAAGAATATTTTTAGGCGTAAATTCTTCGGTTACTTTTTCTTGGGGACCTAAGGCGACAATCTTGTCCTGATAAATGGCCACGGCTCCATTCTGAATGAGGGCGCCGTTATCGGGAAGCGGAAGTAAAAGACCATTTGTAATAAGCAGATCTGCTTTCTTTTTGAAGTGCTTATCCATGTTCACCTCTAAATTTTCTTTAAAAACTCTTCTAAAATTATTATCATTTTTTCCCCGGCTTTGGCGGCATTGGCCAGAATATCTGATATGGAAGCAGGTTGCCTACAGTCGGGGAGATTGATATTTGAAATAGCAGATATTCCTAAAATCCGCAAACCGCAGTGGGCAGCCACAATTACCTCGGGAATAGTGGACATACCTACGGCGTCTGCGCCCATCATCCGCAGAAAGCGCGTCTCTGCTGGGGTTTCTAAGCTGGGCCCGATAACCCCCACATAAACGCCTTTATTTATTTTAACTTTTTTTTCTAAGGCAGCCTCTTCAAACAAAGCGATTAAATTTTGATCATAGACGGCACTCATATCCGGAAAACGCGGCCCAAATTCTGCGAGGTTTGGACCGATCAAGGGATTTTGGCCGGTGAAATTAATGTGATCATTAATCACCATAACATCTCCCGCAGAGAAGAGGGGATTCAAACCGCCAGCCGCATTGGAAATAATTAAAATTTCAATTCCCAACTTTTTCATGACCCGAATAGGAAAGGTCACCTTGGCTAAAGAATACCCTTCATAAAAATGAACTCTTCCTTGCATGACTAAAATTTCTTTGCCCGAAAGGTCTCCATGGATTAATCGACCCGCATGGCCTTCTACCGTACTTACGGGAAAATAAGGAATAGATTTATATTCAACAATATTCTTAATGTTTATTTTTTCTACTAATCCACCCAAACCAGTACCTAAAATTATCCCTATTCTTGGCCTGACCTGGATTATAGAGGAGACGTACTGAGTTGCTTCATTTATCTCTTTAAGAACCTGTTCCATAATTCCTTTCCTCCCAGGAGGATGATGAAAGCATGTTAATTAAAAAGAAATGACCTGTCAAGTTTATGCTTTCATCATCAACCCTTTCTATCTTAACGCTTCCTTCCCCAATAGGAGAAAGGAGACCAATCCTCCCCTCCTTTCTAAAAAGGGGTTGGAGGAGATTATCTTCCCTCTTTTTTAAAGAGGGGCTGGGGGAGATGATCCCCCCTCTTTTTTAAAGAGGGGCTGGGGGAGATTATCTTTTCTTTTCTAAAAGGGGCCAGAGGAGATTATAGTTGATTTATTTCCTTTAATTTGTTAAAGAAATTTTTAAAGAAATCAAATTAGGGCAAAGGAGTAATAATGGAAGTTATTAAAACCGATGTACTTATCGTTGGCGGGGGAGGAGCAGGACTGGAAGCGGCTATTGCAGCTAAAGAGAAAGAAGTAGATGTTCTCATTGTTTCTAAAACACCCTTAGGAAAATCCACTTGTACTTATCTTTCCGCTGGAGCTTTCTCCTTGGCAGCTGAGGGACTTTCTGAAGAAGCACATTTGGCGCTTACCTTGCAATCTGGCAAAGGCCTCAATGAAAAAGCCTTAGTAGAAATCTTGGTCAAAGAAGTTCCCCAGAGGGTGCGGGAATTGGAACAACTTGGCCTTCAGGGAGAATGGTCCAAGGGCCGTTATCGTTGTTTAGGAAGAGCCACCGCCGCCGGCGCTCCGCTTATTAAAGTTTTGGCTGCCGAAACTATAAAAAGAGGTGTTTCTTTTTTGCCTTGGCTTATGGTCATGGAGCTTATCTCAGAAGCAGGGAAAATCGGAGGAGCAATAGCATTCGATTATCACCAAAAGAAAATTTTGGGCATTCAGAGCAAGGCCGTTATTTTAGCTAATGGGGGTGGCGGCGCCCTCTACCTGCGCCATGACAACCCAGTTAGAGCAACGGGCGATGGATATGCCTTGGCTTTTCAGGTAGGTTGCTCTCTAAGGGATATGGAATTTGTGCAGTTCATGCCTGTGGGTTTGGCCGAACCTGGTAAACCAGCTATATTAGTTGCTCCGGCTCTTGCTGATTTAGGAAAGGTCATAAATTCTAAGGGCGAAGACATTTTAGAAAAATACCAGATTAAAGAAAGACCAGTAGCGGTGCGCGCCCGTGACTCTTTTTCCTTGGCCATATTTAAAGAAGAAAAAGAAGGACAGCATGTTTATCTGGATTTGCGCCATTTGTCAGAGAAAGACTGGCAGTATGATAGCTTTGTAAGGGAACAGCGTTCATTATTGACCAAGCATTTTCATTGTCTGGAAAAACCTCTGCGGATTTTACCCATGTGCCACTTTTTTATGGGTGGAGTGGTTTTCGATGAGAATGGGGGAACGGAAATTCCCGGTCTTTTTGCTGCAGGTGAAGTAACAGGTGGGCTTCATGGGGCGAACCGCATGGGGGGTAATGCCTTAGGGGAAGTTTTAGTGTTTGGTTATCGAGCCGGTAAAAATGCCGCCGAATACGCCCGCAATCAAAAAAATTGGTCGGTTACCGAAAACAGCCTAAAGGGGAAAGAAAAGCATCTAAAACAAAAGCTGGAACCCTGCTCCTCAGGTCTTCCGCCGAAATTGTTACGTAAAAAGATTGGCGAGATTTTATGGAAAGAGGCCGGAATCCTGCGCGATAAGGAAAGCCTCATTTCAGCCCAGAGAGAATTAGAAAAAATAAAGAAAGAAGAGTTTCCGAAGAGTGCCAGCCAAACCCCCAAAGAAATTTTGGAAAAGATAGAGATAGAGAACGCTATTTTAGTAGGCGAAATGATTATAAGCGCTGCGCTTATGCGCCAGGAGAGCAGGGGAGCTCATTATCGCCAAGATTATCCGCATACTGATGCCCACTGGCAGGGGAATATATTCTTGCAAAAATCACCTGCTGGAATGCACCTGAAATTTCGTTCTCTGAATGAAGAAAAATTATAGAAATTACATTTTTCAATCAGAAAATTTTTCTTTTCTCCCTTATATCTGACCGTCAATCAGTTTTTAAATTCCAGCTTAATTCAGGCGGAAGGGAGAGAGGCTCATTAAAATGAGGCACACATTTTTTCATGGGAACAGGCGGGGAGATAACCATCTATTTTAAAAGAAGGAAGCTATTATTTAAATCTATCTGGCATAGACAAGTATTTCCCCGCCGTTCTTTGAGGAGAGAAGGTGGGCAAGAGAGGAATGGTCAATTCCCAGCCGATTTTAATTTCGCCTCTCCCCCTCCCGCCTGTTTCCTGCTGGCGAGAAATATTAAAACTGTTAGACGGTCAGCCTTATATATCTGGACAAAATCGTAATTGATTATTAAAAAGGGGGGAAGTGTTATGGATGCTTATGGGGGCATTCTGGAAAGTCTACCATTGGGCATATTTATTACCAAAGCAGGCGAAATAAAGTATGCCAATCAAGGTTTTGTTCAAATTCTCGGGTATGAATCTCTTGATGAGCTAATTAATAAGAAATTCGAAGAATTCATTGGGAGCGAGGAGGACCCTAAAAGTAATTTGGCGAATAAAGGGAACGAGAATTTATTAAACGGTGGAATTGTACGCCTCCTCAAAAAGGATGGTAGGACGCTTTGGGCTCATACGGCCGGCAAAAACATAATTCATCAAGAAGAGCCGGCCATCATCGGCTATATTATTGATATTACTCCTCTGAAAGAAAGCGAATTATCGCTTCGTTCTTCGCTGGCCAAATATGAAACAATAATCAATGAAATTGAAGACAGCGTAGCTGAGGTGGACCTTAAAGGCAATGTCACTTTTACCAATGACGCGGGGTGCCGTATCTGGGGACATACGCGTGAAGAAGCCATAGGACGAAATTATCGCAGTTTTATGGATCCAGAAAGCGCTAAGATTGTCTATCAAGAATATAACAAAGTATTTCGTACTGGTGTTCCTGGTAAAAACATTATTTACGAAATTATTAGAAAGAATGACGGTCAAAGGCGAGTTATCGAGGATTCGGTCTCTCTAATTCGGAATGCTGAAGGAATTATTACCGGATTCCGAACGGTAAGCCGAGATATTACCGAACGTATAAAGAAAGAAAAACAGTTAATCGAACATCGCTCCCGACTGGAGGCTATCTTCCGCAGTGTTAAAGACGCCATTATTACGGTTGACCCGGAATTAAAAATTATTGAAGTTAACAACTCGGCTCGAATTATTTGCGGAATTGCATCGATCGAAGTTCCTAAGCAGACATTTTCACAATGTTTTAACCAATGCAATAAATCATGTTATGAAATTTTGAAACAGACTTTAGAAAATAAAAAAACTATCCAAGAATATCGGATCGAGTGTGGCCATCAGAAGCGGCATCAGCAGCTTGTAAGCGTGACTAGCTCTCCGCTCTTAGACCCTAATGGGAAATTTATGGGGGCTGTTTTAGTTATTAAAGACCTGACTTTAATTCGTGACTTGGAAAGGGAATTAAGAGAGCGGCATCAATTCCAAAACATCATCGGCAGAAGTAAAAAAATGCAAGATATCTATAGGCTTTTAGAAGATTTAGCTGATCTGGATACCACGGTCTTAATTAGCGGAGAAAGTGGCACTGGCAAAGAACTGGTGGCGCGCGCGCTTCATTATAGTGGCCGAAGGGCATTTAAGCCATTTGTCACTGTAAACTGTTCAGCCTTGGCGGAGAGTCTTTTGGAAAGCGAACTTTTCGGCCATGTAAAAGGAGCTTTTACGGGAGCTATTAAAGATAAAGAAGGGCGTTTTCAAGCTGCCAATGGAGGTACGATCTTTTTAGATGAGATTGGAGATATCTCTCCTTTAATCCAATTGAAGCTATTAAGAGTTCTGCAAGAAAAGGTCTTCGAGCGTGTTGGTGAATCTGTGCCGCGAAAAGTAGACGTACGAGTTATCGCCAGTACTAATAAAGATTTAAAAGAAAAAGTAAAGAAAGGAGAATTTCGAGAAGATCTATATTATCGGCTAAAAGTAGTTGAGATTTATCTGCCGCCATTAAGGGAAAGATTAGAAGATATTCCTTTATTGGTTGAACATTTCATTAATTTCTTTAACCAACGCTTTAAGAAAAAAATTGAAGGCATTTCGAACGAAGTTCTTAATAAATTCATGAATTATCTTTGGCCGGGAAACATAAGAGAATTAGAACATGTAATTGAACATGCTTTTGTTCTTTGCCATGGGCGAGTTATTACAAATGATCATTTACCTTTAGAAATAAGAAGCTATGCAGGGCCGGAAAAATTTGTAGAACCTAAAGGGCATTTAAAAGATAGAAGGACAGCCCAAGATATTTTAAATGTTTTAAACCGAACTGGGTGGAATAAAGCAAAAGCAGCCCGCCTTTTACGAATCAGCCGCCAAACAGTCTACCGAAAAATTAGTCAATATAAGCTTACAGAAAATATGTAACACTATTGTAATATGTTACAAAAAATATTTTACATTATTGTAACTATTTACACTTTTTAAATAAAAAAATTCAATTAACGGTAATGAAATCAAGTAATTTCAGCTAATTTATATAATTTTGAAAATACCATACTTCGGCACGCAAATTGTAAGATTCTTTTAAATGATATTTTTTAAAAAATGAAAAGGAGGAGGGAAAGACATGAGAAAATTTGTAAATCTCATAATAGTTCTTTTTTTATTTACATCGATTATTATTGTCAATGACTTGCTTGCCTGCGGTCACGAAAAAGTTAACTGGATTTATAAAGGATCAAGTGTATCTGAGTATGATCCGGAATTAAAGCATTTTATTTGGGAAACAGATCGACCTCCTTATGGACCTTGGGATAAAATTGCGCTTCACCGATTTGTAAAACAAAAACACAATTGGGATGCCAACCCTTATCTACCAAGCAGAGATCCGCGGAAAGTACTTTTCATTATTCCAGGCACATGGGATCGAGGGGCCCCAAAAGGTTCAAACCCAAACGTCTCGGAAACTTGGTTTTTCGCTGCTCATGATTACGATGTTTACTCCATAGAATTTAGGACCGGTTACATCAAGCCTAACCTCGCATATGAGCAATTTGTACAATTCGGATTGGGTGAGGTACTAAAAGGAACTGCCGATTGGACTTATGGAGCATTTAGGGAGGATATAAAAGCATGTATTGAATTGGCTAAAAGAATTTCTGGGGCTAAAAAATTGTTTCTTGCTGGCCGAAGTAGAGGCGGGACGCAGATGTATATTTATGCGGCTAAATATTGGAAGGAAGATCTTAAAGGACTAATAGGTTTAGATGGCAGCAGCCCTTGGCTTCCCATCGAAAATCCTGGTCAACAGAAAACAGAATCTGAATTTTTGGCGGCCGTTCAGGCTTTTAAGAATGGAACTCTTTCCGCTCCTTATAATACTTTTTTAAGTCAAGTTTCCGCTTATTATGATGAGTTCCAATTTGCGGCAGCAGTTCCTTATGCTACAACCACAGTAGGTGGGCCATTGCCAGCTGCCAGTCAACTTAATCCACCTATCCCCAATTTTGCCCCTGCCGATAAAAAAGAGATTAATTTTGTATCCGATCTAGTCGCTTGGCGTTCTTATTATAGTTGGGGCGCAGGAAAAGTTTCTAATTATTATAAGCCTTATCCAGGTGGCCAGGGAGAAACATATATGGATAGATCAGTCCTCTTAGAAATTTATGCTATCTTTACCCGCTATTGGCCACGTATTCAGGATCTGGAAGCGGCTTATATGACTGGTTATTCCAATTGTCCGTTCCTGGATTATGATGACGTTAGTGATATTACTCTCCCTATTTTACACTTCTTCAGTGAACTCGGTTGTGTCGGAGGAAGCTGTTTAAATACCACTCAACCATACAAGGTGCAAAGCACAGATATTACTCTAAAATACCTTCCTGGTTATGGCCACCTTGATGTTTATGCTGGTACGCACTCCTTAGAAGATGTAAAACAGCCCATGTTACAATGGATGAACGAGAGACTCGGTCACCATAAGCATAAAAAATGAAGATTTAGAATTAACCTGAATCCTGCGTGAAAATTATTTCTAAAAAATTATTCGTTCAAAAATCTTAATAATATGGTTTTAAAACCGAATATCTTTAGTTCAAATGCCGCTTACATAAAAACCTAGCTTTTTTAGGTTTCTATGGAATGAGTTATGGTCCAAAAATTCTTATTTTCACATTCACATGAAAGAACCTTACTCACTTTGAGAGATTTTATCTTCCCCATCCCTTTTTCAAACAGTTTTGAAAATGATATAAAAAAATTGATAAAATTGAAAATATAATATATAGTTTTCACGCAGGATTCGGGTGTGATTATCATTTATTTTTTCATAAGGAAGGCCTAAAAAGAATAGTATTATTTTTCTGAGGGTGAATAGCTAAAAGCCATTAACTCAAATCTAAATTAATTAAGAATGGAGGGATAAATATGAAAAAGAAAATGGTATCGCTGGCAATTATTTTTATCCTAAGCTTAGCCTACGGCGGCGGTGTAGTAGGCGCAGGGAATCCCCCCTCTAATTATTATGTAGATGAACCAAAACTGCCATTTGATGCTCTACCAGGAACAGAAACAACTCGCTATTGGGGCATCCATGCCGGGTCAGGGTACCGCATTGAGGTGCCCAAGAATTGGAACGGCAAACTTGTTCTTTACTGCCACGGATATAGAGGATATGGAGCGGAATTGACGGTAAGCAACCCTAGCATTAGGGAATATCTTATCAAAAACGGTTATGCCTGGGCAGCATCAAGTTACCGTACAAATGGCTATGATGTAAAAACAGGAGTAATGGATACGCATGCCCTAGCTAAGTTATTCAATGGCTTAGTAGGCAAACCCAAACGAACTTACATCATGGGCCATTCTATGGGCGGACATATTACAGCAGTCGCTATTGAACAATATCCAAAGAGCTTTGATGGCGCGTTACCAATGTGTGGAGTAATGGGAGATGCGGAATTATTTGATTATTTCCTGGACTATCATGTAGTTGCCCAATGGCTAACAGAAACAAAAGTCGGCTTTCCTTTTCCCGAAAACTATTCAACCGAAATTGTTCCACAAATGAAATTGGAATTAGGAGGATCAGTCCCTCCTGGCTTCCCAGTTACTCTGAGCGATGATGGAGTTAAACTGCGCACAGCGACTAAGTACTTTTCTGGCGGTGAGAGACCCTTGTTCAATTCGGCGTTTGCTTACTGGGGTAATTTTTTGTTTACTTTGGGTTTGGATGGCACACTTGGTGGAATCATTCCTGGTAATATCATGGGAAACATAGACCAGATTTACCAGTTAGATGATGACCCCGCACTTTCAAATGAAGAGATTCTTCTTAATACTGAAGTTCTCCGGGTGGGGCCGGATCCGCAGGGAAGTCACCCCAACGGCCTGGCAAACGTTCCACCTATTTCTGGAAATATTAATATTCCTGTTTTGAGCTTACATACTGTCGGAGACTTGTTTGTGCCCTTCCTGATGCAGCAAATTTATGCCCAAAGGGTGGCTGAAAACGGTAAAGCGCATTTGCTTGTCCAAAGAATTATCAGAGATGTTGGTCATTGTGCTTTTACCATCGCCGAACAAGAACAAGCTTTCGCAGACCTTGTTAAATGGGTTGAGCAAGGAATTAAACCTGAAGGAGATAATGTCCTTGATCCGGCAGTTGTGGCCGACCCAAAATTCGGATGTAAATTTACTTTAGTTATACATCAACCCTATGATCCCTCGCCTTGGGCTTGCACTCAGCCTTAACCATTTGCATTTAAGAATTGTTGGCGATGCTCAATGACTTGAGAAGCAGAGCTAGAAATGGCTCTGCTTTTTTTATTCCTTTCAGGACATTCTCTCTCAATTGAAAAACTGATATATAGCTTCTTCCGCAATAATATAGCTCCGTCCTTTCGGATTAACTCCCTTAAAATGCACCTTAACGTCTTTAAACAGTCCTTCGGTCAGATCAAAAAAAGGTTCATAATAAATAAACAAAACACTTGACAAAGAATTTGTTTTAGAAATAAATTAACGCAGATTATATATAGCTAAAAGCCTGAAGTTCGTGATAAAGGGGGTGATGAAAGGAAAATTACTAAAATTAAGGCAAAATCAAAAATAAATTTAAGAAAGGAGGGTTTATATGAAACGATTTTCGATAGGAGGGTTGATTCTTTGCTTTTTAGGATTGCTGCTTTTATTTTCTCCGGCTGGAGCGGCAGAAAAACCAATTTTGGTTGGTTTTCCCATGTTCCTGACCGGAGGAGGTGCCCTTTTTGGGCAACCTGCTAAGGTAGGAGCAGAGATGTATGTGGAAGAAGTTAACAAAAAGGGCGGGGTTTTAGGTAGGCCAATTAAGCTCTTAGTGAGAGACTGTAAAGGGACCCCTGATGAAGCAACTCGAGTCGCTCGTGAGCTTATTGCCAAAGAAAATGTACAATTTTTAGTGGGGGGATTAACGGCGGCCCAGGGTTTAGCCCTTTCCGAAGTCGCTAAGACTGAAAAAATTATTTATATTGCTCCAATTTCCAAAACCACAGCCATGACTGAGCCAGGTAAACTTCATCCTTATGTATTCCGGGCAGCGGCTAATACTAATACCGAGGGTCGAAGTGCCGCCGTGTTCATGGCCAAGCACCCTTGGAAAAAGGTTTATACTATCGGTCCAGATTATGAATACGGGCAGATGGTGACTAAGGCTTTTGTGGAATGGATTAAAAAAATTAAGCCTGATGTGGAAATTGTCGGGCAGGGCTGGCCCAAATTAGGCGAAGCTGATTATACGCCTTTTATCACGGCTGCTCTTGCTAAAAAGCCCGATGCCGCTTTCTTCTCCCTATGGGGCGGTGACTTTGTGAACTTTTCTAAACAAGCTAAACCTTATGGTTTTTATGAAAAAGTAAAAGTTGTTTCTGCTGGGGAAGCAGGCTCTCCAGAAACCGCTATTGCTTTAAAAGATGATTTGCCTTTAGGAATTACTACGAATGCCTACGACTTATTCTACTACCCAGACACTCCCGAACATAAAGCCTATGTGGAAAAGCTGAAAGCTTATACTAAACAGGAGTACCCTCCCAGCTGGGCTATCACTGGCTACATCGCTATGCAATTCTTAGTGGAAGCAATTAAAAAAGCTAATTCTACCGATACAATGAAAGTGATCAAAGCCTTAGAAGGCTTAACAATTGATACTCCTATAGGCAAACAGACGATGCGCGCCAAGGATCATCAGGCTAACCGAGGGCAGTTCTGGGGAACGACCGCTAAAGTTCCCGAATATCCATTCCCCATTCTCCGCCCCGTGGAATACATACCGGCGGATAACCTAATGGATTAAAAATTTGCGGCCAGGGCATATAAAAAATTTAAAGTATTTCAATGTTATATGTCCTGGCCCTGCTTGAGGTTAAATAACCAATGCCTGATCCTTCTTTCCTCTTAATTCAAAGTCTGAGTGGTTTAACTTATGCCATGTTTCTTTTTCTTATTGCTTCAGGCCTTTCCCTTATATTTGGCATCCTGCGCGTGCTGAATTTTGCCCATGGCTCCTTTTACATGTTAGGGGCTTATTTAACTTATCAATTCGTTTCTTATTTTGTAAATAACCCAACGGGTTTTTGGATAGCCGTTCTATTTTCTTCCATAGCTATTGCGCTCTTGGGCGGCCTAATTGAAAGGCTATTTTTAAGCCGCTTGTATATTCGCGAAGAACTGAATCAGCTTTTATTTACCTACGCCTTGGTTCTTATTCTTGGTGATTTAGCAAAAATTGTCTGGGGTACTGGCCAACTTTCTATCCCGCGGCCGCAGATCCTGAAGGGCGCCGTAAAAATAATGGATCAATATTTCCCGGAATACAATATTTTTATCATCTGCTTAGGGTTTGGAATTGCCTTTTTCTTCTGGATAATTTTGAACCGCACCAGATGGGGAAGGATTATTAGGGCAGCAGCTCTTGATCGCGAAATGCTTAATGCTTTAGGAGTTAATGTCACCAAATTATTTACCGTAGTTTTTATAATTGGTTCATGGCTGGCGGGCTTGGGCGGTGCTTTGGTCGCGCCTATCGCGGCCATTGTCCCGGGAATGGATGTGGAGATTATTATAAATGTTTTTATTGTAGTGGTAATCGGGGGCCTGGGAAGTTTTTGGGGAACATTATTAGGGGCGCTTGTTTTAGGCCAAGTAATCTCCTTTGGTATATTAATTCTTCCTCGGTTGGCCATAGTCTTTATTTATATCCTTATGACCATTGTATTGATTACCCGGCCTTGGGGCCTTTTGGGAAAACCATTATCCCGCTAACTATGCTTAAAAGAGAAAAATTCATAATTATTTTGACAGCCTTATTAGCTCTGCTTCCGCTTTCGCAATCACGTTTTTATATATTTTTGGGGACAGATATATTGATCATGGGGCTTTTTGCCATGAGCCTAAATTTACTTTTGGGCTATACTGGCTTAGTTTCTTTCGGGCATGCAGCTTATTTTGGCATTGGGGCTTATACCTGCGCCTTGCTCATGAAAAAAGCAGGAATTATTTTCCCCTTAGCCTTTATTGGCGCTATGGTGGCCGGAGTATTGGGAGCGTTAATCATCGGCTTCTTCTGTGTTCGCTTAACTAAAATTTATTTCGCCATGCTCACCTTGGCTTTTTCGCAAATTGTCTGGGCCATCGTCTTTAAATGGAACTCTTTAACTGGAGGTGATACGGGCCTTATTGGCATTGATTTTCCTGCTTACTTGGATTCCTCGGTTCGATTCTATTATTTCACTTTGGTGGTAGTGGCTGTCTCCCTAGGCCTATTGCAGCGGATAGTCAATTCTCCTTTCGGGAGAATCCTAACTACCATAAGGGAAAATCCAGAACGTACGGAATTTATTGGGGTCAATGTAAAACTTTATCAGCTCATTGCTTTTATGATCTCGGGGTTATTTGCGGCCATCTCTGGGGCTCTTTTTGGTATTTTTAATCACAGCCTTTTCCCCGACTTACTTTACTGGCCGCAATCTGCTGAAGTACTCATTATGTCTCTTTTAGGCGGGATTTATAGCTTCTTCGGCCCTTTAGTGGGGGCAACCATTATTCTGTATATGCGTATGTTAGTTACTTCTTATACGCAATATTGGCCCTTTATTATGGGAACAATTTTGGCTTTCCTTTTGTTTTTCTTCCCCGGAGGTATAGTGGGCTTCTTAAGAGAAAAAAAGGTATTTAAATGGCCGAAATGATTCTAACAGTAGAAAACATCAAGAAATCTTTTGATGGGTTCGTGGCCGTAAACGAAGTGAGTCTTTCTGTTAAAAAAGGAGAAATTTGCTCGATCATCGGTCCCAATGGGGCTGGGAAAACTACGCTTTTTAATTTGATAACTGGGCATATACCAGCGGATAGTGGCCGAGTGACTTTTAAAGGAATAGATATTTCTAAGATGCCTCCCCATAAAATTTGCCGTTTAGGAATGGGGCGATCATTTCAACGCACGAATATTTTCCCGCGTCTAACAGTCTTTCAAAATATTCAAGCAGCCCTCGTAGCTCACCGGGGTATGGGCTTGAATTTTTTTAAAATGGTTGACCCTCTTTTCCGGCAAGAGACCGCGGAAATTTTAGAACGGGTTGGGCTAAAAGAATTTAGCGAAACTATGAGTGGCTCCCTATCCTACGGTTACCAAAAACAACTTGAATTGGGAATTGCCTTAGCCAGTAACCCGGAACTGCTCCTCCTTGATGAACCCACCGCGGGAATGTCTGCCCAAGAGACGCGGCAGACGATCGCTTTGATTGAAAAGATAAGTCGCGAAAAAGGATTAACTTTACTCTTTACCGAACATGATATGGAAGTTGTTTTTTCCATTGCTGAAAGAATCTTAGTCCTCCATCAAGGGAAACTCATTGCCGAAGGGACTCCGGAGGAGATTAAGCAAAATAAAGAAGTGCAAAAGGTTTACTTGGGAGAAGGAAGATGAGTTTGCAAGTGGAAAATATATACACATCTTATGGCCTAAGCCAAGTTTTGTTCGGAGTTTCTCTCCAAGTAAACGAAGGGGAAGTGGTTTCTCTTTTAGGCAGAAATGGAGTAGGGAAGACCACCACACTCCGTTCTATCATGGGCTTAACCCCTCCGCACTCCGGTTCCATTTTATGGAAGGGGGAAGAGTTAATTGGTAAACAGCCTTACCAAATTGCTAATTTAGGTATTGGCTTTGTTCCGGAAGACAGGAGAATTTTTTCTGATTTGACGGTTTGGGAAAACCTGGATGTAGCCGTAAAAGCTGCCTGTACGAAAGGATCGCGTTGGACCATCGCCAGGGTATTTGAGCTGTTTCCCGCCTTAGAACCTATCAAAAATCGGCGGGGTGGATTTTTGAGTGGGGGAGAGCAGCAGATGCTGACTATTGCCCGCACCCTAATGGGCAACCCCGAGCTGCTTTTATTAGATGAGCCTTCCGAAGGCTTAGCCCCTATCGTGGTACAACAGCTTGGGGAACAGATAAAAAAATTGCGTGAAGAAGGAATGACCATTCTCCTTTCTGAGCAAAATGCTAAATTTTCTTTGCAGCTTAGTAATCGCTTTTACATTCTGGAAAAGGGCGCCATTCGTTATCAAGGGACCAGCGCCGAATTCTGGAAGAACGAGGAAATCTTTAAATCTTATTTAGCTATTTAAAAAGGGAATTATCTTTAATCCCTCAAAAATTGCCGAGGAGGTGCTTTATGGTTAAGTTAGTCGCTATGTTTAATCTCCCCCCGGGGACTGATGAAGCAGAGTTCGAAAAGTATTTTGTCCGCAAACACGCGCGGGATGCGGCCAAAATTCCTGGTCTCCGCCGTTATTTAATCGGTAAAGTCGTCGGATCACCCGCGGGAACTCCCGCCTGGTATCGGGTGAATGAACTTTGGTTTGATAGCGTTAAAGCAGCCCTCAAAGCCTTTAATTCTCCCGAAGCAGTGGCGGCCACCAATGATCTTATGCCGCGCGTTAAAGATTTTACTCCTGTGTTTGTTAAAGACGTAGAGATAAAAATCCCGGCGCCTCCTAAAAAAGCCAAATCCTCGAAGAGCAAAGGAGGGAAGAGAAAATGACTAAAACACGCATAACTTGGCTGGGCCATGCTTCTATTAAAATAGAGACTAAGGGAAAGACTATTTTCCTCGACCCATGGCTAGATGAGAATCCAGTCTGCTCTCTTAAAGTAAAACAGGTCAAAAAAGCTGATGTCGTCTGCGTTACCCATGGCCATATCGATCATATCGGCGATTCTTTGGCTCTCGTAAGAGCAACGGGAGCACCTTTGATTTGTACTCCTGAAATAGGAATGTACGCCGAAAAATTTGGGGGAATTAAATATGATGAGGGTTCTATTCCCCTAAATATTGGAGGAAGCTGGGAGACGGCCGACTTTACGATTACCATGGTCAATGCGGTCCATACTTCCGATATCATGGGCGAAGATTATAAAAAAGAAGGAATTCTTACGGCAGGTTCCGGTTCAGTAGGCTACGTAATTTCTTTCCCCGATGGGCCAGCTATTTATTATGGGGGCGACACAGGGGTATTTGCGGATATGGCCATCATTCGCGACCTTTACAGCCCAAATATAGTTATTCTTCCCGTGGGTGGTAAATATAACATGGGCTATCGGGAAGCAGGGTACGCGGCCTCTTTACTTCACCCCGAGCATTTCTTACCCATCCACTTCGGCACTTTTCCGAATCAACAACTACAAATAGAAAAGCTAATCGAAGAGGTAAAATTTCGGGCTCCCCGAGTAAAAGTATTTTCTTGGAAACCTGGGGATTTTTTTGAGTATAAATAAAGAGCAGGGGAGGGAAAGTCAACTTGCTTCTTTCCCCCTCTCCTTGCAGACTGCGTCGCCTTGCCGAGAAAGGGCCAGAGGCAGACCTGAGGCAGGACGGAGGCGGGCCAGAGGCGGGCGTGAATGAAGAAGCATTGGCGGGAAAAAGAGTAGTTCAAAATTGACCAACGGTTTTCCGCAAAGGGAGGCGGATAGTTAAACCGAGCAATATGGTTAAGCTTCTAAATCCGCCCGCACCCATGGAAGACCCACTGCCTCATGATTCTGAATGAATGCCTGCCTCTGGCCTGCCTGCGGGCCCCTCACCGAAAGTCAGCTATTTATTAATTACGACATAGTCTCGATAGAGAGGGGAAGAATTATCTTAGCAGCTACAAGATCCGCAGTCTTGGCCTAAATTAGCAGTGTTGGCCGTAATTTTATAGCCTGAACCGCGGGGCGTTTCTACATAATCTATGGAAATGGGTTTTACTTGTTCGTAAAGCTTTTTATCAATAGTGTAAGTAATACCACCTACATTAAAAACTTCATCATCTGCTTGTGGCTCATCCAGAGCCAGGCCCAATGAGGGCCCGGATCAGCCAATCTGGTTTAAAGTTATCCTGATTGTGGGAATTATTTCCCGGTCTTTGAAATAATCTTTAATTTTAGCAGTTGCTTTTTCAGTTACTTGGAACATTTATTTTTCCTCTCTATTTTTTATAAATAGTATAACATCTTTACTTGGAAGAAGAAATAAAATTTAATTGGGTCAGAATTTCCTAAATTGCAAACCCCCGTTTCAGCGTTCGGGGTCCGCAGGTGCAAAAGCTCCTTCTTCCCTCCTGGCTTCTCGAGGATGGACATAAAAACGCTGGAAGAGATAAATGCTCAAAAGGATGACTGCCCCAATATAGCTGGAAATTTGCTCATGCCACCATAAAAAAATTAAAGCTATAATTAAGAAAAGACGGGGGATTGGTTTTAAGCGGGCTTCGCCAAAATAGCCAATGATAATGGCAGCTAAAGTGATAATTCCTAAGGTTATTGTGGCCACAGTAAAAATAAATTCCCCATAAGGGAAAGGACCTCTACTCTTCTGTAAAATCCAAGGCATCCAGACCAGAATGGGGCTAAAAACAAAAGCAAAGGGAATATACATTCCCGTTAACCCCAGGGTGAACGCCTTTACGCCAGTTTTAAAAGGATCTCCTTGGGAAATTCCTGAAGCAGCATAAGCAGCCACTGCTACTGGTGGTGTTAAATCCGCTAAGATTCCAAAGTAAAAAACAAACATGTGGCTGAGAAGAGGAGCGACACCGAATTTAAGCAAGGCAGGCGCAGCAATCAATGAAACGACAATATAGTTGGGGGTAGTGGGCAGCCCCATACCCAAAATTAAGCTGGCTATTGCCGTGTAGGCCAAGAGGAAAAACATAGTAGTTTGGTCCAGACTAAAGATTTTAAAGATATCAAAGCTATTAAATAAGGCTGCCGTAGAGCTTGCTAAATAAATTGTGGCTGTGGCAACTTTTAATCCCAGTCCAGTCAAAGTCATGGTGGCCACAATAAACCCAACCGCGGCACAAGCAGCTCCAATTGCGAGAGCGTTTTTAGTCCCCCATTCTAAGCATTCGATAACTTGGGAAAGTTTCATTCTTCCTTCTCGCAAAAATAGCCCAAAAATAATGAGAGAGAAGTTACACCAAAAAGCAGCCAGAGTTGGTTCCATACCTTTATTTAGCAGAAAAATTAAGATAGCCAGAGAAATAATTCCCCAAATCCAAAAAATGAAAACAAATGTACGGGTACTCCAGATAAGGCCCAATAAAATAGCCAAAAACCAGAGCCCGGTCCAAAACATAGGACCAGAAAAGGGGTTCCAGGAAAAAAGAATAATGGGGGCGGAAACTGCTGCTGTTACAAAAAAGCTTTTTGTCCTGGGCCCAGTCTGAGCAAAAGCGACTGAGCTCATAATCCCCCAGAAGGCAGCCAAAAAGGGAGTAAAGCCTTTAATTAACAGCCAAATAATAATAATTAAAGGAATAACTAAGAGGCCGTTTTCCCGCAAAAGCTTATAAGCATTGGGAAGTTGATCTCGGGGAATACCGCGCATATTATTTTTTTTGGCTTCGAAATGAACCATGCAGCCCACGGCAAAGAAATGACAAATAGCAGGTATAATGGCACAAGTGGCAATAGTAAGATAAGAAATTCCCAAGAACTCAGACATAATAAAAGCGGCGGCACCCATAATGGGGGGCATAAATTGCCCTCCAGTAGAGGCTGAAGCCTCCACTGCCCCGGCAAACTCTTTTTTATACCCCATCTTCTTCATCATGGGAATAGTAAAAGCACCCGTGGTAACTGTATTGGCCACCGATGATCCGGAGATGCAGCCCAACAGTCCCGAGGCTAAAATAGCTACTTTGGCCGGACCGCCTGCCGACCATCCAGCTAAAGCGGTAGCCAGATCAATAAATAATTTTCCTAAACCGGTCTTCATCGTAAAAATTCCAAATAATACAAAATGAAAAACAAAAGTGGCCACCACTCCCAAAGGAATACCGTAAATTCCTTCTGTTCCTAAATACATCTGGTCAATGATTCTCGATGGAGAAAATCCTCGATGAGCCAGAAAAGAAAGAGATGAAATATTAGCAATGTATGCTCCCAAATAGCAATAGGCTAATGAAAAAAGGCCCAAAATAGCCAAAGGAACGCCGATGCTGCGCCGTGTTCCCTCTAGTATTAGAAGAATAGCAAAATTCCCGAGAATCAAGTCTCGAATGTTTGGATACCCAGCCCGATACACGAACTGATCAAAGTCTAATATTATGTAACTGGAAAAGGCAAACGATAAAACAGCCAAGGTAATTTCAAAATAGGGAATCTTTTGGGGATCAAGACGAAATGTCTCCTTGCCCATAATATGCCGCAGAGCACTTATGAGCATAAATAATAAAGGAATACCCAATCCAGCTAAAATAAAGAAAGTCCAGATAGCAAAATAGACGCTCGATTGTTCTATATAACTCGGCCAATTAATAAGAATAATTGCTAAACCATATAAATAGGAACCTAAGCCAATGAGGGAAGCAGTCAGATCAATGTAGGGAACAATCTGCGCAGAAACAAGGTCGCGGATTTTCATAGCTAAGGCCAAATAAAATCCAATTAGAAAAACAAGGAATGTTGTCGGCCAGTTTAATTTTAGGATGCTTTGAAACCCTAATGCTAAAATTATTCCAGCCATAAAGGAGAAAAAGAATTCGTAAACCCAAGTTAGGGACAAATTCTTAACTTTTATTTTGCGGGTGGGGTAAACTAAAAAAATTAGGGAGAGAACGAAAGAGAGATGAAAACAACGGTGCTTCCATTCTTGAAGTACTCCGAAACCAGCGGTATAAATATGGAATAAAGAAAGGATAATGCACATGATCAGAGCGGCTCGGGCAGCCCAACCTTTTAGATTACGGAAACGCAATTCTGGATCAAAAGTTTCAACCAATTCTTTAACTTTTTCTTCGTCCACTTTATAAGTTATTTTTTTCTCGTCACTGGACATTTATTTTAACCCCTTTCCCAAATTATTTTAGAAGATTTTGTAAATAAGCCATGGCCCATTTAAAAGGGGACATTTTTTTAATTTCAATACGAATTAAACCATTATTAATCTTCAGAGAAAAATTTATTTCTTGCCCGCGGAAAAAAAATCTATTTTGGTAAGCTGATTGAACCCGCCATAAAATAGCAGGAATAACCCGCTGCATATTTTGCAGATAGAACCAGTCACCCTTTCGATAAAGCTTCTCACTTCCGCTCAAATTATACGGCAAACCAGTTCCTTGGCCTTGAAAATGTGTTTCTACAAGAATAATTTGGCCTGCGGAACCCACCTGAAATATCTCCCGAACTTCGCTTTTAGCAACTGAATGGATATAGGCCAAAGTAAATAATTCTTTGGGAGTAACTCTCCAGCAGGAAATAATTTTTCCACTTTCTAAAGATAAGATTAAAAAATTAAGAGGAAAGAATATTAAAAATATTGCCAAAATCGAAACTAACGACTGGAAAACTATTTTCCTGGGCATCCTTTTTAAAAATAAGCCTCGCATAAAAGGGACATAAACTTTATGCGAGGCTTAAATCTTCAAGATAACTCTATTTACTTTGCTTCCGGAGGAATCAAGTGAGCAGGAATTTGCATTCCTTTTTCTTTATAATATTTTAACGCTCCTTTATGTAAAGGAACGGTTACACCTAAAAGCGCGTTCTCCAGTTTAATATTTTTCCCTTGTTCATGGGCTGCAGCAGCCATCTCGGCTCCACTCGCCAGCTCTTTCTTTTCGCGGTAAATTTGCGGTTTCTTCTCGTATAAATGAGAAGTTATGTCATAAATTGTCTTCTCGTCAATATCTGCCCGGGTTACCCAAAGGGAGATAATAGCTATAGTTTTTACCGGATAATTTTGCTTCGGATAGATGTTAGCCGGCATTGTGTATGGTGTGTAGTAAGGATATTTGTCATTGAGCTTTTTGATAACCTCATCCGGGAAAGGCAGGAAAAGCACATCCTTGGTTGTGGCTATTTCGATCATATTGGCATTAGGAAATCCGGAAGTCCAGAAAAGACCGTCTGCCTGTTCGTCTTGCATTCTTTGCACCGCAGCCGCGTAGTAAACAAAGATAGGCTGCAGATCATTATACGTTAAACCAATAGCTTCTAAAAACCGCCTGGAATCAAATTCGGTGCCGCTTCCCTTATCGCCTACAATTAATCTTTTTCCTTTTAAATCATATACACTTTTTATTCCTGATTTTTTTAAGACTAAAGTATGCACTGTTTCGGGGAAAAGAGCGGAAATACACCGCAGGCTTTTAACTGGGGGAGTCTTCCAAGATTCTTTGTCACCGGTATAAGCCGCCAGAGCTACGTTATTTTGGGAAATCCCCGATTCTACCTCCCCGCGGGCAATCAAATTAACATTAGCTACAGAGGCATTTCCAGTCTGAGCAGTAACTACCATATCTGGAATAGTGTTAGTTAAAGCAGTAGCAATGGCCCCTCCAACTGGATAATAAACGCCACCTACGCCGCCAGTGGCGATGCCGAAGAAACGCTTCTTCTGGGCATCTGCCGGTGTGGATAAAGCAAGCACAAAAACAAGCCCGAGAATAGCCAAAAGCAATAATCTTCTTTTCATTTTTTCCCCTCCTTATTTTTTTAAAAAATGGCCAGTTTAGGATAAATTCCTCTCGCCAAATTTTAGTAATAAATAATTTATTTACTAAATTTTGTCAAGTCCTAAAAATACTGACCGTCTAACAGTTTTAATATTTCTCGCCAGCAGGAAACAGGCGGGAGGGGAGAGGCGAAATTAAAATCGGCTGGGAAATGACCATTCCTCTCTTACTCA
>Ga0315298_1004504_pt1 | contig 20782 bp, 22 predicted proteins | sample WHS_1_MG_FD_203077 | JGI IMG/M metagenome (GOLD analysis project Ga0315298, IMG submission 203077) | Extremophilic microbial mat communities from Washburn Hot Springs, YNP, Wyoming, USA - WHS_1_MG | ecosystem: Environmental > Aquatic > Thermal springs > Hot (42-90C) | place: USA: Wyoming...
ACGCAGGAAACTTTCTTTGTCCGCATCTAAAATCGCCACCAGAGAGACCTCTGGCAGGTCCAAGCCTTCCCTTAAGAGATTAATCCCAACCACCACATCATAAACACCCCGGCGCAAATCTCGGAGAATTTCCGGCCTTTCTAAAGTATCAATTTGGTGATGGAGATAGGCGACCTTGATGCCCTGTTCAGCAAGATATTCTGTTAACTCCTCGGCCATCCTAATTGTTAAAGTAGTGACCAGCACCCGTTGTTTTTTGGCCACCCGTTTCTTGATTTCTGAGATTAAATCAGGAATTTGGCCCTCTGTCTTTTTCACCTCAATTTCCGGATCCAAAAGACCGGTTGGTCGGATAATCTGTTCAACTACCTGGGCGCTCTTTTTCAATTCCTCTTCCGCCGGGGTAGCAGAGAGATAAATGACTTGATTGATTTTTTCTTCGAATTCTTCATATTTCAGGGGGCGGTTGTCTAAACAAGAGGGAAGGCGAAAACCAAATTCCACCAATGTTTCTTTTCTTCGCCGATCGCCATAATACATCCCACGAATTTGGGGCAGACTGATGTGCGATTCGTCAATGACCAAAAGATAATCTTTGGGGAAATAGTCAATCAGGGTGTAAGGGGGTTGACCTGGTTGGCGCCGGTCAAAATAGCGACTATAGTTTTCGATGCCATGGCAGTAGCCTGTTTGAAGGAGCATTTCTAAGTCAAAATTTGTACGACGTTTTAATCGTTCTGCGTAGAGTTCTTTGCCTTCTTGTTGGAACTTTTGGACCGCTTTTTCCAAATCTTCCTTGATTTCCGCCACCGCCAACTCGAGCCGGTCCTTGGGGGTGACAAAATGTTTTGCCGGATAGATTGAGAGGGTTTCGTATTCTTCTTTGACCTGGCCAGTAATGGCATCCAAGCCCCGCATCCGTTCAATTTCGTCTCCAAAGAATTCAATCCGTAAAATCAAGTTGCCGTAAGGAGGAAAAATCTCCAGAGTGTCGCCTTTTAATCGAAGTCGTCCCCGAGCAAAATCAAAATCATTTCTTTCATATTGAAGGGCAGTGAGTTGGCGGAGGAGGTGGGGGAGAAGGCGTTTTTCACCCCTTTTCAGCCAAAGGCAAAGATTTTGATAGTCTTCGGGTGAGCCGATATTGTAAATACAAGAGACTGAGGCAACGATGATGACATCAGAGCGAGTAAGGAGAGAATGGGTTGCTTCGTGGCGGAGGCGCTCGATCTCTTTGTTAATCAGGGTATCCTTTTCAATATAGGTGTCAGTTTGGGGAATGTAGGCTTCGGGTTGGTAGTAATCATAATAAGAGACAAAATAATGCACCGCATTCTCTGGGAAAAACTCTTTAAACTCAGAAGCCAGTTGGGCAGCCAAGACCTTGTTGTGGGAGATGACCAAGGTGGGTTTTTGAATTTTTGCAATGACCGAGGCAATAGTAAAGGTTTTGCCACTGCCAGTCACACCCAAGAGGGTTTGGTGGCGGAAGCCTTTTTTTAGTCCTTGGCTAAGTTGTCTGATTGCTTTGGGTTGGTCACCCTTTGGTTGATAGGGGGCATGCAGTTTGAATTTCATTGCCTTTTGATTATACTAAATAGAGCTGCTCCTTAAAATTGACACAGAGCGGAGGTGAGGCAGATGAGAGTTGGGCTTTTTGTCGAGCTTTACCGACCCTATCTTTCAGGAGTAACTGTTTCGGTCGATTCTTTGGCTGCCTATTTGCAGAAAAAAGGCCAGGTCTTTCTTTTTGCTCCTTTTGTGCCTGGTTACCAGGATGAGACGGATTGGTCGGTTTTTCGGCTACCTTCCTTTTCAGTTGGCGGTTATCATTTCGCTTTACCTTGGGTTTCTTCTGATTTGGTGAAGGAGGTGGAAAGGCTTCATCTTGATTTAATTCATCTTCAAGGACCTTATCCCACTGGTTTGGTGGGTGCTAAACTGGCTGAGAAATTGCATCTTCCGCTGGTAATGACCTTCCACACAGAAATTTTCTTGTACCTAAAAGCCTGGACCAACCTTTATAACTGGCCGCTCTTTTTGCCGAGTTATTTACTCGCCCGTTGGGCGATTCGATATGTTGGCCAGCGCTGCCAGTTGATTTTGGCACCCAGTGAATTTACCAAGAAGAATTTAGAAAGACTCAAGTTAAGCAAAATTGAGGTTTTGCCGACACCGATTAAACCACCGCTTTGTTTAGCCGATCAGTGGGAAGCGCGTCGCAAGCTCAATTTACCTTTTACCCCTCTTATTCTTTACACTGGTCGGTTGGCCAAAGAGAAGAATCTTTTTCTCTTGATTTCTGCTTTCCAGGAGGTTTTAAAGAAACATCCTTATGCGACCTTGGTTTTGGTGGGGGATGGACCGTTGCGTTCAAAATTAGAAAAGGAGTGCGCTTATAGGGGTTTGTCTCAAAGAGTGATTTTTGCCGGACAAAAAGAGCCGGCTTTGGTCTGGGAATATCTGAGGGCATCTGATCTCTTTGCTTTTCCCTCGACCACCGAAACCCAGGGATTGAGCGTTTCTGAGGCAATGGCCGCAGGTTTACCGACAGTGGTGACAGACCAAGGTGGCGCCAAAGAACGAATTTGTCATCTCAAAGACGGCTTGGTGGTTCGGGCTGAAAAAGAAGCCTTTGCTTCTGCGCTCAATACCTTGATTGAAAATCCGCACTGGCGCAATCAGCTGGGCTTAGAAGCACAAAAAAAGAGTGCTCAGTTAGAGCCAGATAGAATCTATCAGAGATTGATTGATTTTTATCAGCAAGTTATTCGCCCCGCTTAGAAGCCGGGGCGTTTTTGGTTTTGATGAGTTCGGGTCGGAATTGGGCCGTTCTTTTGAGGGCTTGCTCCATCCGCCACTGGGCAATTTTGCGGTGGTCGCCAGAAAGCAAGATTTTGGGAACAGACATCCCTTTGTAGGTTCTTGGTCGGGTGTATTGAGGATATTCTAAGAGGCTTTGGCAAGATTGGGGTAAGGAGTTTTTTAAAAAGGAAAAAGATTCTTCTTTGAGAGACTCTTCATCATGGAGAACACCAGGCAAAAGCCGGACCACCGCATCAGTAATGACCATCGCGGGTAGTTCACCGCCAGTTAAGACATAATTACCAATCGAGATTTCCTCATCCACCAGCCTGCTGACCCGGGCGTCTACCCCTTCATAATGACCACAAATCAAAATTAAATGAGCATATCGGCTGAATTGATGGGCTAAATTTTGGTCGAACAAACGGCCGCTGGCAGAAAGAAGAATTGTTTTGGTGGGACCGTTTATCTTAGCTTTGATGGTAGAAAGGGTGCGGTCAATCACATCCACTCGCATCACCATCCCCGCACCGCCACCATAGGGTCGGTCATCCACTGTTTTATGTTTATCAACCGCCCAGTCTCGCAAATTATAAAGATGAATCACAGCCTCTTGTTTTTGCTGCGCTCTTTTGATGATGCTTTCAGCAAAAGGTCCCTCAAACATTTTAGGGAAGAGGGTTAAAATGTGGATTTCCATATCTTTATCATAACACAAAAGGCCCCGCTGGGGCCTTTTGTGGGACTATTGGAATGTGTTTTTAGACCTCAAGTTTGGGCAGATCGGTCGTGTCTTTTTCTCCTGTTTCTGTGGTTTTTGCAGTTGGTTCTTTGATTTTAAGGTTGATTCGAGCATTCTGTTTAGCACCCAACACGCGAAGCAGGGTGCGCAGGGCTTTGGCCGTTTTTCCTTCCCGACCGATAATCTGACCCATATCCTTAGGGTTAACCGTCAGTTCCAGCAAGACTCCCATTTCATCAATTCGTCTTTCTGTCTTGACATCTTCCGGATGGTCCACGAAGGACTTGACGATATACTCAACAAATTCTTGATCTTTGGTTGCCATCGTCTCCTCCTTATCTCATTTGCCTACTAGCAGCTCGACCTACTCTGCTAGATTCCCGTTCTGGTTTGGGATAGTATTTGTTGTGACTGTTTCTGAAGCAGGTGCTTCAGCGGAGGCGGATGTCTCTGGTTGAGGAGCAGAAGGGGTTTTTGTTTTCTGTTTTTTAGGTTTTTTTGAATGAGTGATAATTTTTTCTTTTAAAACCTTGGCCTGAACAAGGAGATTCCAAACGGTTTGGGAGGGTTGGACTCCTTGTTTAAGCCATTCTTTCGCCTTTTTTTGATCAACAAAAAGATCGGGTGGATTTAGACCAGGATGATAATGCCCGATCTGATCAATAAACTGACCCTTTGCGGACTTGCGGCGATCAGCGACAACAATCCGGTAAAAAGGCACCTTTTTCCGACCAAATCTGCTTAATCTCATCACCAACATTTTGGCTCTTTTTCGTCAGTTGCGTTGCTTCTTTCAGGTTTGCTTTTTCTGGGTTAATTGTAAAACAAGGATTTGAGGATGTCAAGAGGGGTTTCTCTTTGGTATTTCCCCTTCTTTTATGGCAAAGCCAAGACATAAGGAGTGAGAAGCAAAAAATGAACCCAAGGTTGATTCAAACTGGGGGTAAGAGACTGGGTGAACGAAGCCAAAATTAGAGAAAGGCAAAATCACAAAAAAGGCGCGACCACTGATATTTTTTTTCGGCACGACTCCAAACTCCCGCGAATCAACAGAATGATTACGATTGTCGCCAAGGACAAAATATTCGTCTTTGTGAAGAGTTTGGACAATTTCCCCGGCAGTTTTAGTATCAGGAGGAAGATAGGGTTCTGAAAGTGGTAAGCCGGTGGGGACATCCTTGTTGGAGATATAAACCCGTCCTTCTTTAATGACCACCTTTTCACCAGGCAGAGCGATAATTCTTTTGATGTAGTAGTCTGATTTGTGGGGCGGATGGAAGATAATCACTTCGCCACGGCGAGGTTCCCGGAATTTGTAGCTGATTTTGTCGACCAGAAGATATTCATTATTGTGGAAGTTCGGCTCCATACTGTTGCCGTCAATCAGAAACGGGTGAAAAACAAAGATGCGGAGGAGAATAAAAAAAATGAAAAGCAGGCCCACTGTTTGGAATAACCATCTCAATAAACCAAAGACAAGTTTTAGTTGCTTTTTGAAAAACATAAAAACCCGCTTTATCGCATCTTGACAGGAAACTGGACGCGAGAGGATTCGAACCTCTGACCTTTTGGATGTGAACCAAACGCTCTACCACTGAGCTACGCGTCCTTTTATTTTATCCTAACAGGATTTGTCAAAATGGACAAGAGGGGACAAAATGTTGTAAAATATTTCCAAAACGGGCATGAAAGAATTCTTTACCAATACATTTTTTACCGCGGTCATTGCCATTTCGGCAACCCTTATGGTCGCCTTCTATTTTTTAAGATGGCACCGTCGCCTTTGGGCAGAAATAAAAAGGAGGTATATGGAAAAGAAGATTCAAAGCCTTACCAATCATTTTATTGTTTGTGGGTTTGGTCGGGTCGGAAGTCAGGTGGCGGAAGAGCTTTATCATGAAGGGGTTCCTTTTGTGGTTACTGAAAAAGAGCCCAGCCGGGTAAAGCAGTGTTTAAGAAAGGGTTGGTTCTGTCTTTTGGGGGATGCGGCGAAGGAGGAAAAGGTTCTCCAGAAAGCAGGGATTGAGCGAGCAAAAGGGTTGATTATCACCTTTGGTGATGATGCCGAGGTACTTTTTGTGGCAGTGACAGCAAAAGCAATTAATCCCAAACTCTTCATTGTTGCCCGCGCCTCTTCAGTCGAAGGAGCCTCTAAACTAGAACAGGTTGGTGTCGATCGTATCGCCTTGCCTTACAAAATCGGTGGTTACCATATGGCTAATATGGCTTTAAGACCGGGTGTGGTTGATTTTTTGGATGTCATCGTTGATACCCGGCGCAAAGAGATGGTGGTTGAGGAATTGGAGATTAATCAAAAAAGCCCGCTCGTTGGTCAGAGCCTTACCCATTTTGGGCAAAAGAGTGGTAACGTGGTGGTGTTGGCGATTAAACGAGAGGACGGTAGTTGTCTGATTAATCCGACTTCTGATATCATTTTAAAAGAAGGCGATAGATTAATTTTATTAGGGGCAGAACAAGAGCTGAACGAGATAAGGAGAAGGTATGGAGTCTAATTTTCTTCAAAAGCAAGCCGAAGTGTTAAAGAAACAAAAGGAGGATTTGGAGAGAGAGCTTCTCCAGGTGGCGGAAAAGAAAAAGACTGGTGAGAAATATGAGCCCAAGTTTATTGATTTTGGACAAAAGGAAGATGAGGGAGCGCAGGAGGTAGCCACTTATGAAGAGTATCTTGTTTTGGAGAAGAATCTTTCGCAGATGTTGAAGGAAACAGAAAGAGCGTTGAAAAAGATTGAAAAAGGTCGCTATGGTTTTTGTGAAAGTTGCAAGAAACCTATTGAAAAGGAACGGCTGGAGGCCTTTCCTACAGCAACGCTTTGTCTCTCATGTGCGAACAAACCAAAGAGGCGGTTTACTTGGGCGTTTTGGCGGCGGGGAAGATAGCCCCTTTGACCTTTTCAACAATTGCCGCGAATTCAATGGGATGATTTTGGGCTAAATCAGCGAGGATTTTTCGGTCCAGTCCAATTTGGGCTTTTTGGAGACCAGCGATAAACTGAGAATAACGCAGACCATATTCTTTTAAGGCAGCGTTGATTTTGACAATCCAAAGTCTCCGGAACTCTCTTTTTTTGGCTCGGCGGTCACGATAGGCATAGGTGCCGGCCTTTAAAATTGCTTCTTTAGCTAACTTGATGCGATGCTTTCTTTGTCCGCGATAACCCTTGACCGCTTTTAAAATCTTTTTGTGTTTCTTTTTAACCATCAGACCACGTTTCACCCGTGTCATTTTGTCTCCTTCTTATTGACCGATTAATTTCCGAAGCTGACCCGCTGTCTTGGTTAATTCTTGCAAGACCTTACTGCGTTTTCGTTTATTTCTTCTAAGATGACTGCGGGCGGCTTGCAGTTTTTTGATCTTACCTGTTTTGGTTAGGCGTAAGCGTTTTTTGAAACCACTTTTGATTTTTAGTTTCATCTTTTTGCTCATTTTCTCTGTAAAATAAGATAAAGTCGGTTGCCTATTCGCTCAATTGATTTTTCGACCTTGGCTTCTTGATTGAATTTTGCGGCCACATCTTCTAAAAATTGATAAGCCCGGGGGAGAAAATCTCTTTCCCGACCGTGTAAAAGAAGGGTCAGCTTGACCTTGTGTCCTTCTTTCAAAAATTCCCTGATTTTGTTTTCCTTGACTAGAAGATCGTGCGGCTCAATGGAGAGGCTGAGACGAATCTCCTTTAAATCCGAGCGCTTTTGTCGTGCCTTGCGCTGTTTTTTCTCCTGCTCATAGAGATATTTGCCAAAATCAAGCAATCGGCAGACCGGCGGGTCAGTGTAGCTGACCTGAACCAGGTCATAGCCCCGACTATGAGCCAGAAGGAGAGCCTGATCAATCGAAACGATTCCCAGCGAGTGGCCTGATTCATCAATGAGATGAACCTTTTCTGCTTCAATTTCTTCGTTGACTTTGTAACTGGTAGGGATGGCTGACTCCTTTCTTTAGGATAGCAAAGAAGGTGGGAGAAATCAAGATGAATGAAGGCGTGAGACCACCAACTGCAGGGCTAAAGGGATGATTTTAATCTGACAGGGGGTTTTGGCGACCACTTCCCGGTCCACGTAAAGCGGCGCCTCTTTCTCTGTTTCAATGGTGACCTTTTTTTGAAAGAGGAGGGAGGAGGGGAGGGATTTTTGGAAAAACCGTCCCAAAAACCCTCTTTTTTCTGGCTGGTCAATTTTGATGGTTAAGAGTCCGTCTAAAAAACTTTGTTTGGTTTCATTCCCATTGGAGATGACCACCTTTTGAAACTCCCCACCCAAGCGGAACTGACCAAAATCCAAAACAACGGGTACAGGTTGCGGAAAGGAGAGGAAGGTTTCGGTTAAAAAGTAATTTTCACCCACCCTGCCGACATCAATTGTTTGGATCTTGCGCATTCGAAGAATACCCAAGGCTTCCCGATAATTATCACCGCCGATAAGAGTACAGATTGACCGATCCGCTTCAATGGGAACAATTCCCATCGCTGACTTGGTATTGATTAAAGCCGCGGCGGTTTGGTTGATGATTTCGGTATTCCCAACAGCGACAATAGTGGAATAACCTTCCTCGACCGCTTTTTTGGCCAATTGATAGGCCGAAGCCAAAGGCGAGACCTTGCCGAAATCACCAGAGATACCATAGGAAGCCATCATCACTTCCATTTTTTCCTTGATTTTGGTCACATTTTTATTACCAAGGTCAAGTATGTAATAATACATTTTATTCTACTTCAAGTTCAGGTTCAGCCTTCTTTTCTTCCTTCTCTTCCTCTTTGCCCATCGTGCTTTTGCCGACAAAAACCGCTCCTGGTTGAATCGCCAGGGTCTTTGTTTCGATGTCTCCAAAGACCTGGGCTGTTGATTCTAACTCCAACAGTTCTTCAGTGGTAATGTTGCCACGGACCGTTCCTTCCACCTTAACCTGGATAGCACTGATTGGTCCTTCCACCACTGCGGTTTTGCCGATGACAATCGTTCCTTTGGAATGGACTTCGCCCCTAACCTTCCCATTAATCTGAATGTCGGAAGAGGTCTGGAGATTGCCGCTGACCTGAACATTCTCCCCGATAATCGTTTCCTCCTGGTTTGTGGATAAATCTTTAATCATAAATGCTCCTGTCAAGTTTAATCTAACAGGGTTTTGTTTTTTTGTAAAGATTTTGTTAAAATAAGTGGGTCAAAATCTGCGAAAATGAGCGATAAAATCATTATTCAAGGTGCCCGCGAGCACAATCTCAAAAACATCAACCTCTCCCTGCCGCGAGATCAACTGATTGTGATTACGGGTGTTTCTGGTTCGGGGAAGTCTTCTTTGGCTTTTGATACCCTCTATGCCGAGGGGCAACGGCGTTATGTTGAGAGCCTTTCCTCTTATGCGCGCCAGTTTTTGGGACTCATGGAAAAGCCGGATGTTGATGCCATCGAAGGACTGTCGCCAGCCATTGCGATTGACCAGAAATCAGCCAGTGGAGGACCGCGTTCCACTGTCGGCACCATTACTGAAATCTACGATTATATGCGTTTGCTCTGGGCTCGCATCGGGCAGCCCCATTGTCCACGCTGTAAAATTCCAGTCAGTCGGCAAACCATTCCTTCGATTGTTGATCAGATTATTTCCGAAGCAAAAAGCAAAAAGGCGGAGCGGCTTTTGGTTTTGGCGCCGTTGGTGGTGGGGCAAAAAGGAGAGCATCCTCATCTTTTTGCCCGACTGAAAAAAGAGGGTTTTGCTCGGGTGAGGGTCGATGAGGTGATTTCTGATTTGGAGGAGGTGCCGCCGTTAGATAAGAACAAAAAGCATGATATCGAGGCAGTGGTGGACCGATTGATTTTGGATGCCTCAGAAGAATTCCGTCATCGGTTAAGTCAATCTGTCGAGAGCGCAATGAAATTAGGTGAAGGCAGGGTTTTGTTGGTTTACCCTGACTCTAAAAGAGAGGTGGTTTATTCTGAGCTATTTGCCTGTCCGCAGTGTGGTTTTTCCTTGCCTGAAATCGCTCCTCGTTCCTTTTCTTTTAACAGTCCTTATGGTGCCTGCCCGGTTTGCACTGGTTTAGGAGTGAGATTGATTATTGACCCCCAATTGGTTTTGCCCAACCCGCGTCTGACCATTGAAGAAGGTGCGATCCGGCCCTGGTCCAAGGGTTTTGGGGCAACCGCTTTTTATATGGAGATTCTCCGGGCGGTTTCTCGCAAGCATCGTATTCCCCTTGATCGACCAGTAGGCGAATTGACCAAAGAGCAAATCCAAAAAATTTTGTATGGCACAGGCGATGAGGTTTATTGGGTGCGAGGTTACCCTACCACCTATGAAGGAGTGATTCCTAATTTAGAACGGCGCTACAAAGAGACTGAAAGCGATTACATCAAGGCGGAAATTGAGCGCTGTATGACTACCCAGAAGTGTCCTGCCTGCCAGGGTCAGCGTCTTAAGCCGGAGTTTTTGGCGGTTTTGGTTGGTGGTTGTTCTATTTCTGAGGTTGCCAGTCTTTCTATTTTTCAAGCAAAGGGGTTTTTTGAAGAATTAGAAAAAGAATTAAACCCCACCCAAAAATTGATCGCCCAGCAGGTTTTAAAAGAGATTAAGGAGCGGTTGAGTTTTTTGCTCAATGTTGGTTTGGACTATTTGACCCTGGACCGAGTGGGTAATACCCTGGCGGGTGGCGAGGCTCAGCGGATTCGTTTAGCCACCCAAATTGGTTCTGGCTTGCAAGGGGTTTTGTATATTCTGGATGAGCCAACCATCGGACTGCACCCGCGAGACAACCATCGTTTATTGAATATGTTAAAGCGGTTACGGGATTTGGGAAACACAATTATTGTTGTTGAGCACGATGAGGACACCATTTTGGCGGCTGATTATATCGTTGATATGGGACCAGGGGCAGGTGAGCATGGAGGAGAGGTAGTGGCGGCTGGTTCGTTGGAGAAGATTCTTCATCATCCTCAATCCAAAACCGGTGCCTATCTCTCTGGTCGGCTGGAAATTCCTGTTCCTACCAAACGGCGCAAACCAAAGGGTCAGTATCTTGAAATTATCGGTGCTTCGGAATTTAATCTTAAAGGGATTGATGTCCGGTTTCCGCTGGGGCTTTTTATCTGTGTCACTGGTGTCTCTGGTTCAGGCAAGTCAACCTTGGTTAATGAGATTTTAGCCAAGGCGCTGGCTGTGGAACTCTACCGAGCCAAAGAAAGACCAGGACGCTATAAAGAGATTCGGGGTTTAAAAAATATTGATAAGGCCGTGGTGATTGACCAATCACCAATCGGCCGCACCCCTCGCTCTAACCCCGCCACCTACACAGGCGTCTTTACGCCAATCCGTGAACTTTTTGCCCAACTGCCAGAGTCGCGGGCGCGTGGTTATCGACCGGGTCGTTTTTCTTTTAATGTTTTTGGTGGACGGTGCGAGTTTTGTCGGGGGGAGGGGGTTTTGAAGATTGAGATGCAGTTTTTGCCTGATGTCTATGTTACTTGCCAAGAATGCAAAGGAAGGCGTTACAATCAAGAGGTTTTGGAGATTACTTACAAAGGAAAGAATATTGCTGATATCTTAGAGATGTCTGTTGAAGAAGCCTTGGCCTTTTTTGAAAACATTCCACTGATTAAGGATAAATTGATGATTCTCAATCGGGTAGGGCTTTCTTACATCAAACTGGGTCAGCCGGCGACCACTCTTTCTGGTGGAGAGGCGCAAAGGATTAAATTGGCCACCGAACTTTCCCGCCGGGCGACTGGTCGCACTGTTTATATTCTCGATGAACCCACCACCGGCCTTCATTTTGATGATGTCAAGAAGCTGCTTGATGTTCTTTCTGAGTTGGTGGAGCGCGGGAACACCGTGATTGTCATTGAGCATAATCTTCATGTGATTAAAACCGCTGATTATATTATTGATTTAGGACCAGAGGGTGGAGAAAAAGGAGGTGAAATCGTTGCCCAAGGAACGCCAGAGGAAGTCGCGCAGGTCAAGGAATCTTATACCGGACAATTTTTAAAAAGAGTGTTAAAATAAAGAAAATGCATCCAAAGGCACCCAAAGCCTATATCGGCACAAGCGGCTATCTTTATGACCACTGGTATGGGGTATTTTATCCTGATGATCTGCCCGGCAATCAAAGGTTAAAATACTACAGCCGTTTTTTTGATACGGTCGAGCTGAATGTCACCTTTTACCGCTTGCCTTTGGAGGCGGTTTTTCGGGGTTGGTATCAACGGACGCCGGCCGAATTTTGGTTTGTGCTTAAGGGTTCTCGATTAATCACCCATCTGAAACGATTTAAAGAGAGTCAAAAGCCGCTTACCCTCTTTTTTCAGCGCGCTCTTGGCTTGAAGGAAAAGTTAAAATTGGTTCTTTGGCAACTGCCGCCCCAGTTTGAGTTTTCGGAAGAGCTGGCTTCTTTTTGTCAACTCCTTTTCCAAATCAGTCCCAAAACAGTCGGTCATGCCTTTGAGTTTCGTCATTCTTCCTGGTTTTGTCCCGCCACTTATCAAATCCTCAAACGCTACCAATACGCAATTGTCTTGGCGGATTATCCATTTAAAATGAAGCTGCAAGGGGAAAAGGACAAGGATAAGGAGGCGATTGAAGTACCCCAGACTGCCCCTTTCATCTATCTCAGACGCCATGGTGCCACTGCGCTTTATAGTTCCAATTATTCTGAGGAGGAGTTGGAAGCAGAAGCCGCAAAGATCCAAGAATGGCTAAAGGCGGGTAATGATGTTTTTCTTTATTTTAATAATGATGCCAAAGGCTATGCTGTTTTAAACGCTTTAAAGATAAAGGAATTACTGGGCGACAGGAGGTAAGGTGCCAGAATTACCTGAGGTTCAAACCATTGTGAATGAATTACAACCACTGCTAAAAGGTCGAGTGCTCCAAGAGATTAAGGTGCTTACACCCAAAATGGTTATTGGCGAGTCCGAAAAAGTTTATGGTCAGAAGATTTTGGGATTACGCCGCCGAGCAAAATTGATTATCTTTGACCTGAGCAATGGTTGGCACTTGCTGATTCATTTAAAATTAACCGGTCAGCTTTTCTTTTTACCTCCTAAGGCAGAACGAACAAAAACAGGGGAAGGAGAAAACCGTTTTACCGCAATGATTTTTTACTTTGACGATGGTTCTCGTTTGCTCTTTAATGACTTAAGAAAATTTGGCTATTTGAAAATTTTGGATGAAAAAGGATTGTTGGAAACATTGCAAAAAGAAGATTATGGTCCGGAGCCGCTGGAGCCGGATTTCACCCTGGAAAAATTTCAGAAGATGCTCGCCCAACGACCCAATGCCCAAATCAAACCACTTTTAATGGATCAGGGGTTTGTTGCCGGGATTGGCAACCTTTACTCCGATGAAATTCTCTTTTTCGCCGGTATCCACCCCAAAAGAAAAGTGAATAGTTTGGACGACACTGAAATAGAAAAAATCTACCAAGGCATCAAAACGATTTTACAAAAGGCATTAAAATATAAAGGCTCTTCAATTGATACCTATCGCCGACCGAGTGGGGAAAAGGGGACCTTTGAGTTTCATCGGAAGGTTTATCGTCGAAAAGGGGGAAGATGTTTTGTCTGCGGCACCCCGATTGCCAGTCTCAAGTTCGGTGGTCGAACCGCCTATTATTGTCCGACATGCCAAAAATAAGTTAAGACAAAAAACGCGATTAGGGATGGGTTTACCCTTGACAAAAAAGGGTTTTTTTGGTGAAATAAGACCCATCCAAGGAGGTGAGTAAGATGTTCTTTAATTTGAAAAAGATTCCTCCGGTCGCTTCCTCTGAAATTTACCGGCTCCTTTCTGAAATAGGAGCAGAAGTACTTCAGGAACTTTCTTACTCCGCTGATTGGCATGCTCAATACGAACAAAAAGAGATTATCTACCAGATTGCTCAAGAAAGAGGCCGCTTGATAATTGTATCTTTACCAGAAGAAAAGTGGAAGCAACTTAAACAGCGGGAAAAGCCAGGTCAGGTTAAAAAGCGGGAAGTAGAAGAGTTTCAACGTTTTGGTTGGCAACCCTTGGTCTATTTAGATTATTGCCGGGATGGCTGTCTCCAAAAGCGGTGGAACATCTGTTCGGTGAAAAAATTTCCTTTTTGTGAGGAGGTTGTTCTGATTTGGTGGGGAGCAATTTATCAGGATTCCTGTCATAAGTGTTTGTTGAAAGAAGCCCTTTATTTTTAATTTTTGCAGGCCCGTTTTTAGCGGGCTTTTTTGAAAATCACACAAACCCTCTTGAGGATGGTTTTGTTTTTTTTAATGATGTTTCTGCCGTTAATTCTGGATATTCCAAACACCTAAAATGACTTCTTTCTGCTTAGAGCATCTTCTTAATGAAAGGTGGAAAGAGGGTTGGGGATAAACTGCTCTTGACAAATCAGCTTTTTCTTTTTATCATTTTTCCAAATGAAACCAAAGATCCGCCTTAATCTTGTCAGCCTTCTTCTTCTCCGAAACGGGAGACGGGTCTTTTAGTTTTCGCACCTTATCAAGTAAAAACCCGCCTCCCGGCGGGGTTTTTTGATAATAGGAGGTGTTTCAAATGGCTTGGAAAGAAGGACAGGAATGTAAACATTGTGGTTCGGCATTTGGACGAGGTGTTTTGGTTAAGTTTAACGGAGAAGTGCTGAAGAACACGAAAAAGAAGTGTTCAATGTGTAAGAAGTTCGGCTGTTTAAAATGTATGACTGGCTCTCCATATTCTGGTAGTTATCGACATATTTCATGCAAAGATGGTAATAAACTGAATGATGCTGTCAAATTTGTTTTTCCTCTCTTTCTTTCCTAATTTTTTCTTCAGGTTGAGGAGGCGGTGACCTCCTCTTTTTTTTGTTGTCAAAGACCGTTAAGATAAAAGAGATGGCGATTTATCAAACCAAAGGATTGGTGATTAAAGTAAAAGATGTTGGTGAGGCAGACCGCTTGCTTTCTATTTTGACTGAGACGCAGGGTAAGGTGGTGGTTCGGGCGAAAGGGGTGCGCTGGTTTTATTCCAAAAATCGCGGTCATCTGGATCTTTTGAGTTACCTCCGTCTAACCTTGGTGGAAGGGCGCGGGATGGATCAGGTGACTTCAGTGGAGACAATTGATAGTTTTAAACCCATTAAAGACAACCTTCAAAAAACCGCTTTTGCCTATTATCTTTTAGAGCTTTGTGATAAACTCCTGCCTGAAAAGGAGGAAAACAAAAAGGTCCTCGCTTTGCTTTTGGCAGTGCTTGGGGTGCTCAAGAAAGAGAAGCCCCAAAAGCCCCTCCTTTTATTCTTTCAGCTGAATTTGTTAACCCTCTTGGGCTTTCAGCCGCAGTTGAGTTTCTGTGTTAATTGCCAAAGGCGTTTTGCTCCCCAAGAGGATTGGTTTTTTTCTCCGACAATGGGCGGACTGTTGTGCCATCTCTGCCGAAAAAATGACCCTCAAGCTAAGCCTCTTTCTTTGAAAGAATGGCAAACACTGCAGTTTTTGCTTTCTAAACGGTTAGATGAGGTGCTTGCTTTTCCTTGGAATGAAAAAACCGTCCAAAGGTTAGAAGAACTGTTGAAGGCATTTTTGCGCTCCCTTTCAGCCAGGGAATTCCGCGCACCTCGATTCATCCAAAAGGTGGAAGAATGTTGAGTTGGGTTGAGATTTATCTTGGAGCAATCAAAGAAAACATCAGAAGATTAAAAAAACTGATTGGTCCGAAGGTTGGGCTGATTGCGGTGGTCAAGTCCAATGCTTATGGTCATGGGCTTTTGGAAAGCGCCCGGGCAATGGTTGAGGCGAAGGTTGATTTTTTGGCTGTTTTTGATTTAGAAGAAGCACTTTTATTACAAAAGGCTGGTTTTTCTGTGCCGATTTTGATTATGGGCGGGTTAAAAGAAGAGGAGGCCGAGGTTGTTTCTCGTTTTGGTTTTCACTGTTTTGCTTGGGATTGGGCTTTTTTGAAACGACTTTCAGCCGCGGGTGGCGGAGCAATTCATTTGAAGGTAGATACAGGCATGCATCGGCTCGGTCTTTTTCCAGAAGAGCTCGCTGATTTTTTACCAAAACTGAAAAAACTAAAGAAGATTCGTCTTGAAGGATTGGCTTCTCATTTTGCGTCGGCAGATGAGCGCGATTACTCTCTTTTTCAACTAGAAAGATTTCAAAAGGCGATCAGGTTGGTTGAACAGGCCGGTTTTCGACCCAAGGTCCATATGGCTAATTCCGTCGCCACCCTGTTTTTGCCTGAAGCCCGTTTTGATTTCGTCCGACCCGGTGCCTTGCTTTATGGTTTTAGTCCCAATCCTTCGCTGCGGTTACCCTTAAAATTAGAGCCTGCTTTGGCCTTGAAAACAACCATCCTCCAGGTCAAAGAGGTTCCTGCGGCTGTTTCAGTAGGCTATGGTCGGACATACCAAACAGAAAAACCGAGCCGGCTTGCGGTTTTGGGGATCGGCTATGCTCATGGTTATGACTGCCGGCTTTCTAACAAAGGTGAGATTTTGATTAAAGGGGTGCGTTGTCCGGTGGTTGGTCGGGTTTGTATGAACCAAACGATTGTCAACCTCAATCCCTTGGGCAGATTAAAGGTGAAGCCCGGTGATTGCGTCACATTGATTGGTCAAGATGGGGGTGATAGAATAACAGTTGAAGAGATTGCTCAAAAGGCAAACATGATTCCTCATGAGGTGACCAGTCGGATTCCTAAAGAAATCAAGAGGATTTATGTCGACTAGTCAATTAGAAAAGATTGTTGCTTGGGCAAAAAGGCGCGGTTTTGTTTTCCCCTCTTCGGAAATTTATGGGGGCTTAGGTTCTTGTTATGACTACGGACCATATGGTGTTTTATTGAAAAATAATATCAAAGAAGCCTGGTGGAAAGCGATGGTTTTTGAGCGGGAGGAGATTGTCGGGTTAGATAGCGCGATTCTGCTTCATCCCAAAACCTGGGAGGCTTCTGGACATCTCGCCAACTTCGTTGACCAGTTGGTGGAATGTAAAAATTGTCATAAACGCTACCGTCAAGATGAGACAACCGGAAGCTGCCCTGCTTGCGGAGGAAAATTAACCAAACCAGCTGCTTTTAACTTGCTGATGAAAACCTATCTCGGTCCGGTAGAAGATAAGGCTGCTTTGGTTTTTTTGCGACCAGAGACCTGCCAAGGGATTTATCTCAATTTTAAAAATGTTTTGGCTACTGCCCGGAAAAAGCTGCCTTTTGGCATTGCTCAAATCGGCAAGGCTTTTCGTAATGAAATCACGCCAGGCAATTTTATCTTTCGGATGAGAGAATTTGAGCAGATGGAGATGCAATTTTTTGTTCCCCCTGCCGAAGCATCGCAGTGGTTTGAATTTTGGGTGAAGGAGAGATTGAATTGGTATTATCAATTGGGAGTGAAAAAAAGTAATTTGCGCTTTCGGCGACACAAAAAAGAAGAGCGGCCCCACTATGCCAAGGAATCAGGGGACATTGAGTATCACACGCCTTTTGGTTGGAAGGAGATTGAAGGGATTCATAATCGGGGCGACTGGGATCTTTCTCGTCACGCTCAATTTTCCGGAGCGAATCTAAAATATGAAGGAGAATATCCCTTTGTGATTGAGACTTCGGCTGGTGCAGACCGACTCATGCTCACCTTTATTTTGGATGCTTTTGAGGAAGTGAAAGGAGGTCGAACTACTACCACCAAGGCGACCAAAGAAGAAGAGATTGTCTTGCATCTTCACCCCTGTTTAGCTCCAATCAAAGTGGCAGTTTTACCTTTAGTGCGAAAACTACAAAAACCAGCCCAAGAGGTTTATCAAAAAATCAGAAAACAGTTTTGGGCAGAATATGATGAGGATGGTTCGATTGGTCGTCGTTATCGCCGGCAGGACGAGATTGGGACTCCTTTTTGCGTGACCATTGATTTTCAAACCCTTGAGGAGAAAACTGTCACCATTCGTGACCGCGATACAATGAAACAGGAGAGGGTGGCAATCCAACAATTATCTCAAGTTCTCTCTCAAAAATTGGGTTGATTTCAACATTTGCTTGACGACCGACTGACTTTTGTTGACCCAAAATTTTTTGTCTCAAAATAAGTCCTCTTTTTGCGATAGGGTTTTTTCTGTCTGTCTCAAATTTCAAGACGACCGTCTGAAGAATGTTAGAATTTTTGTGGATAACTGGCTCTTGACAGCTTTTTTCAAAAAAAGGATAATAGGGGTAACTGTGGATAAAAGTGGGGATAAAGTAAGATTTTTGGGGATAAAGTAATGTTTATTGGCGAATACACGCACACAATTGATGAAAAAGGACGTTTAGCCATTCCTTATCGTTTCCGAAAATATCTCAAACAAGGAGCGGTTGTGGCGAAAGGATTGGTTGATCAATGTTTGTTTTTATATCCCAAAGAAGAATGGGAAAAATTGTCGGCCAAACTGGCGGTTCTGCCCATTTCTGACCCCAAAGCGCGTGCTTTTAGCCGACTGATTTTTTCTGGTGCCTCTGAGGTTTCTTTTGACCGCCAGGGTCGTATTTTGCTACCCTCATATCTTCGTGAATATGCTGACTTAAAAGACCAAGGTGTGATTGTTGGCGTGCATTCACGAGTAGAAATCTGGAACCAAAAGAGATGGGAGAAGTACAAACAAGAGAGTGAGAAGGCTCAAGAGGGTCTGGCAGAACACATGCAAGATTTGGGGGTTTAAATGAGACGGTTAGCAGCTAAACCAGGTTTGCCAAAGGCCGAACCTCGGTGTCGCTGCCTATAAAATAAAAAAATTTTTTGCACCTTAATCAATCTTAGGAGGAGCCTCCCCCTCCCAAAGGGAGGGAGAGTAACGGTTTGGCTGCTAACCGTTGAAGATTATTTGGAGTAAAAGGTGAAAGAAATTGACAGCATCAAAAACATTGTTTCACCAAAGTGTCTTGTTAGCCGAATTGATTCGCTTTTTAGATCCGAAAACGGGTCAGGATTTCATCGACGCAACGGTCGGACTCGGGGGACACGCCTTAGCAATCCTTTCAAAGACGGCACCAACCGGACGGATTTTGGGTATTGATTGGGATGAGAAAGCCCTGAGGCACCTTCAAAAAAAGAATCATCCTCGCCTAATTCTCAGAGAGGGAAATTTCGCTGAAATCGAACAGATTGCCCAAGAAACCGGTTTTCAGAAAGTAGAGGGAGTCTATTTTGACCTTGGTTTAGGGAGTTGGCAGATCGAGGAGCCGGAATACGGTCTTTCTTTCCAAAGAGAGATGTCTCTTTTAATGCGGGTTGCTCGAGAGGGTCCTTCTGCAGAAGAGATCGTCAATCGTTATTCCCTCAAGCAGTTAACCCAAATCCTTCGAGATTACGGTGATCTTCGTTCTGCTCAGCTGATTGCGGAAAGGATTGTTAAGACACGCAAAAGAAAGAAGATAAAGACGACCTTAGACCTAAAAGAGGCAGTTGCGGTAGAGCATCCGGCGGTTTTAGCCAGAATTTTCCAAGCCATTCGGATCGCCACCAATAATGAATTAGCAAATTTAAAAAAAGGATTGGCAGGGGCCATGAATTTACTTCAGAAAAAAGGACGCTTGGCAGTGATTTCTTATCATTCGGGCGAGGATCGGATTGTGAAAAGATTTTTCCAAGAAGAGATGAAAAAAGGCGTCTTAAAAATTTTAACCCCTAAGCCAATTCAACCGCAAAAAGAGGAAGTAAAGATAAATAAAAGGGCCCGCAGTGCCAAACTGCGAGTGGCCGAGAAGATTTAAAAAGGAGGGTTATGGGACGTTATTTAACCATCACTCATTCAAATGTTCACCGGTTGGGTTATAAAAAAAGAACCGTTCCCTTGTCTTTATCAATAGGCCCAATTGCCTTTCGGTTTCTTCTTTTGCTCAGCTTGTGTGCATTGGGTCTATTCTTTGTCAATCAAACCAATGAATCATCCTTAAAGGGTTATAAAATTAGGGAGTTGGAAGACAGGCGCAAGGCTTTGCTCTTAGAAAATGAAAAGTTAAATGCCGAAGTTCTCCGGTTAAAGGCGTTGGAAAATATCAACACCGATGAATTGAATCTGACCACTCCCAAAAAGATTGATTATCTTCCGGCACAGGGACCCGTGGCAATTGGTCGGTAAGATTTAAGGAGGAGAAATGGGGCCAGGGCGGCTGAAATTCCTGTTGGCCTTAAGCCTTCTTTTTTTGACTTTGTCTTTTTTGAGACTTTTTCAGAAACAGGTGTTAGAGGGCAAAAAATACGCTGATATTGCTCGTGGTCAACAAATTATTAAGAAGGAAATGAACGCCCAAAGGGGGAAGATTTATGTCCGAGAGGGCGGTGAGCTTTATCCTTTAGCGACGAATATCACTCTTTATACAATTTCAGTGGTGCCAAAACAGGTGAAAGATAAGAAAGAGACAGCCAAGAAGCTGGCTTCTATATTAAACCTTAATTTTGAGGAACTCTTTGAAAAGATTAACAATAACAAACCCTACCTTCCCCCGATTGCCCGCCATATTGATCAAGATAAGATGGAGAAGGTGAAAGCATTGGGATTAAAGGGGGTGATGATTGAGGAAGAAAGTCAGCGCTTTTACCCGGAAGGAGAAATGAACGCTCATCTGCTTGGTTTTGTGGACCAGGACGGTCAGGGACACTATGGTCTTGAAGATTATTATGATGCGGTGCTTAAAGGCGAAAAAGGGATGCTTGTCGGCGCCCGTAACCCCAAGGGTGAAATTGTTTCTTATCTTGATACCAACCAGCCACAAAACGGTGCTGATCTGATTTTGACCATTGATCGGACAATTCAATTTGAAGCCTTTCGCAAACTCAAAGAGGCGATTGAGAAATTCAAAGCTCAATCAGGAACAATTATTGTGATGGAGCCGCAAACCGGTGCAATTTTGGCGATGGTCAATTATCCCACCTTTGATCCGAATCAATATTTTCGGGTGAAGAATTATGACCTTTTTCTCAATCCAGCCATTTCCAAGGTTTGGGAGCCGGGCTCAGTCTTTAAGGTGATCGCGATGGCGGCTGGTATTGATGCCAACGCGGTTACCAAGGAGACCACAGAATATTTCCCTGCTTCTGTCACGGTTGGCGGACACACCATCTGGACCTTTGATAAAAAATCGCATGGTCGTCAGAATATGACGCAGGTTTTGGAGACATCAAACAATGTCGGAATGGTTTATGTGGTCAGGAAATTGGGCAAAGAAAAATTCTGGCAGTATCTGAAGAATTTTGGTTTTGGTAGTCTCACTGGAATTGATTTGGCTGGCGAAGTAACCAAGCGATTGAG
>Ga0315298_1004505_pt1 | contig 20775 bp, 21 predicted proteins | sample WHS_1_MG_FD_203077 | JGI IMG/M metagenome (GOLD analysis project Ga0315298, IMG submission 203077) | Extremophilic microbial mat communities from Washburn Hot Springs, YNP, Wyoming, USA - WHS_1_MG | ecosystem: Environmental > Aquatic > Thermal springs > Hot (42-90C) | place: USA: Wyoming...
CGATGACCCTGCTGGCCGATCTGGTCTCCCTGGCCGTCATGCTGGTTCTGGTCTACTTCGGATGGATCCTGATGACCTACGCCACCCAGCCCACGGCCACCTTGAAGATCCCCCAGTATCTGGTGTACATGGTGGTTCCCCTCTCGGCGGCTCTGATAGTCATTCACTCGCTGAGTGACATCCGACGGAGTCTCCTGAGCCTGGTTCGAGGAGGCGAGCTGCCGTGATGGTGACACTTTTCATACTTCTCGTCCTGCTGTTCGCCATCGGCACCCCCATCGCCTGGTCGATGGTGGCGGCGGCAGCCGTCTACATGACCCTCGGGCCCCATGTCCCGCTCCACGGATTGGTCCAGCGCATGGTGGGCGGCATAGACACCTTCCCGCTGCTGGCCATTCCATTCTTTATACTGGCCGGCAACCTGATGAACACCGGCGGGATCACCGACCGGCTGGTCGACTTCGCTAAGGCGCTGGTTGGCCACATCACCGGCGGTCTCGGACACGTGGTGGTGGTGACCAACATGATCATGGCGGGCATGTCCGGCTCCGGCGTGGCCGATGCCGCGGGCACGGGCAGCGTTCTGATACCAGCCATGAAGAGGGCGGGCTATCCGGTACCCTACGCCGCCGCCATCGTGGGGGCTGCCGCGACCATAGGGCCCATCATTCCCCCCTCCATCCCGTTCGTCATCTACGGCTCCATCGCCAACGTGTCGATCGGCCGATTGCTCCTCGCGGGCGCGATCCCAGGCACGGTGATGGGCATAATGCTTATCATCTTCAACTACATCATCGCCCGAAGGAGACACTATCCAGCGGAGCCGCGAGCCACTTGCGGACAGCTGGCCAGGGTCACCCTGAGAGCCATTCCCCCTCTCGGAATGCCGGCCATCATCCTGGGCGGGATAGTCGGAGGGGTGATGACGCCCACGGAGGCGGCTGTCGCGGGGGCGGGCTACGCCTTCATCCTGGGGTTCTTCGTCTATCGCGAGCTGAAGCCCCAGGACCTTTCCCGCATCATCATCGACTCCGCGGTGGGCACCGCGTCCATCGCCATCATCATCGCCGCTGCTCAGCCCTTCGCGTGGGTGCTGACCGTGGAGCAGGCCCCCGTCAAGCTGCTGCAGCTCTTCGCCAACGCCAACCTGCCGAGCTGGCAGATATATCTGATCCTGAACATCATCTTCCTGATCCTGGGCTGCTTCATGGAGGGCCTGGCCGTCCTGATCATGGCCATCCCGGTCCTAATGCCGCTGGTCCAGCACGCCAACATCGACCCCGTCCAGTTCGGCGTGGTGTTCACCATCAACATCATGATCGGCACCATCACCCCACCCGTGGGGATGGTCATGTACGTGGTGTGTGCCCTCGGGAAGATCTCTATCGGCAAGTTCGCAAGGGAGGCTTGGCCCTTCATAGTCGCCCTGCTGATCGCCCTCATGGTGGTCACCTACATTCCCGAGCTGTCACTCTGGCTTCCCAACCTGGTGATGCCGGCAAGGTAGCAGGATCGCCTGCAATTGGATTGGAGGTTCAGTCTTGTTGAAAGAGACCGAGGTTACCAACCTGGATCTCCTACGAGAGAAGGCGCGCCGGATCCGCTGCGACGCCCTCTGGATGGCGCACATCTCCAACAGCGGACACGTCGGCGGTTCCCTCTCCTGCGCGGACATCCTGGCCACCCTCTTCTTCGATGTCATGCGTCTTCGCCCCGAGGAGCCGCGATGGTCGGACCGCGACCGCTTCGTCATGTCGAAGGGACACGCCTGCTCGGCCTGGTACTCCGCCCTCGCCGAGAGGGGATTCTTCCCCAGGGAGGAGCTACTGACCTTCCGGAAGCTGGGCTCGAGGCTCCAGGGTCACCCGGATATGGCCAAGCTGCCGGGCATCGACATGACGGCCGGCTCGCTGGGCCATGGACTTGCCGCGGGGCTGGGCATGGCGCTGGCGGCAAAGCTGGATCGGCGAGACTACCGGGTGTTCGTTCTCCTGGGAGATGGCGAGATACAGGAAGGCCTCGTCTGGGAAGCGGCGCTGTCCGCGCCCAAGTTCGGGGTGGACAACCTGGTCGCCATCCTGGACAGCAACGGAATGCAGAGCGGCGGCGCCGTCAGCGACATCCTGCCCCTGGGCGATGTTTCCGAGAAGTGGCGGGCCTTCGGCTGGGACGTGATATCCATAGACGGACACGACCTGGCGGCCCTGTCGTCGACTTTCCGCCAGATCCCTCGCCGCTCGGGAACCCCCACCTTCATTCTCTGCAACACGGTGAAGGGCAAGGGGGTGTCCTTCATGGAGAACGACAACCTGTGGCACGGCAAGGCACCCGACCGGGAACAGCTCGAAAGGGCACTGGAGGAGATCGGCTGCAAGGGGGTGGTCTTCCCATGAGCGCAACGGCTTCCAGCATTCAGGCCCTGGGCGACGCTCTCGTCAGAGTGGGGGCGGAGAGAGAGGACGTGGTGGTCTGCGTGGCGGACACCCTCAAGACCATGGGCGTCGAGGGCTTCGCCAAACGCTACCCGGACAGGCTCTTCAACTTCGGGATCGCCGAGCAGAACGCCGTGATGGCTGCCGCGGGGCTGGCCAGCGCCGGCAAGATCCCCTTCGTCGCCAGCTACGGCGTGTTCCTGTCCATGCGCACCCTGGAGCAGATCAGGACGTTCGTCGCGTATCCACATCTCAACGTGAAGGTGCTGGCAGGGCTCGGCGGATACTCCGCCGGGATCAACGGCGTCACCCACGCGGCGACGGAGGACATCAGCGTCATGCGATCCATACCGGGCATGACGGTGATAGTCCCCGCCGATGCGGTGGCCATCGAGAGGGCCGTGTACGCGGCGGTCGACCACCCGGGACCGGTCTACATCCGGATTGGCATGGCAGTGCCCACGGTCCACGGGCCGGACTACCCCTTCGAGATCGGGCGCGCGCTCCCCTTGAGGGAGTACGGGAACGATGCTGCCATCATCGCATGCGGCCTGATGGTGAGCAGGGCGCTGGAGGCGGCCGATCTTCTGGCGGCCGCCGGCGTCCGGGTGCGGGTGGTCGAGATGGCCACCATCAAGCCGATAGATCGCGAGACCATCGCCCGCCTGGCCCGCGAGACGGGCGCCATCGTGACCGTGGAGGAGAACAACATCCTCGGAGGGCTTGGAGGCGCCATCTCGGAGGTGCTGGTGGAAGAGCAACCGGTGCCCATGGAGAGGGTCGGGATCCTCGACTGCTACGCCGACACCGGCTCCCATGACGAGCTGCTGGAGAAGTTTGGGCTGACCACCTCGCACATCGTGGAATCTGTACGGCGCGTCGTCGCCAGAAAGGGATAGTCAGAGCATGCGTGCTGTAGTCAAGACTGCGCCGGGCCCCGGTGCCCAGGTGCTGAAGGACGCCCCGGTCCCATCCATCGGGGACGATGAAGTGCTGGTGAAGGTCGCGGCCGCCATGGTGTGCGGCACCGACGTGCATCTCTACGAGTGGTCGAAAAGCGCACGAGACTTCAATCCAAAGCTGCCCCTGATCATGGGGCATGAGTGCGCCGGAACGGTGGCCCAAGTGGGTTCAGCGGTGAAGGGTATCTCGGCGGGGGACAGGGTCTCCGTGGAGACCCACTTCTTCTGCGGGCACTGCTACCCGTGTCGCACGGGGAACGCCCACAACTGCCAGAACATGGAGCTGCTGGGCCTGACCTGGGACGGGGTCTTCGCCGAATACGCGAGGATACCGGCTGCGGCCTGCTTCGTCCTTCCCGAGTCGGTACCCATGGAGATCGGCGCCCTGTTCGAGCCCGCGGGCGTCTCGGTCCACGCCCTGCAACGGGCGGGCAACGTGGCATCGGCCACCGTGCTGGTCAGCGGCTGCGGCCCCATCGGATTGGTGGTGGCTCAGTTGGCCCTGCTGTATGGGGCCGCCAGTGTGGTAGCCCTGGACATCAATCCTCACCGACTCAAGATGGCAGAGCGGATCGGCGCCGTGGCGCTGGACCCCAGGGAGGTGGATGTGGCTCGCTTCTGCCGATCCACATTCTCCAGATCGGGCGGGGTGGATGTGGCATTCGAGGCATCGGGAGTCTCCAGCATGCTGCCGGTGCTGCTGGAGGCAGTCAGGAGGGAAGGCCGGGTAGTGACCATCGGCCATCCTGGGGAAGCCATCCCGGTCGATATAGCAGCCTACATCAACAAGAAGGGTATCACGCTGAGGGGCGTCTTCGGGAGACGGGTGTGGGACACCTGGGAGACCCTGCTGGCCCTGGTGCAATCGGGCCGCCTGGAACTCTCCTGGCTGATCACCCACCGGCTGCCCCTCGAGGAGTTTGCACGGGGCATCGATCTGCTGAAGAGGGACGCGGCCAAGGTCATGCTGGAGCCGTGAGGTGAGCCCCTTCGAACGCAGCAGCCCCGCCTAGGGGAATGGCAGCAGTTCCAGGACATGCGACTGAGGCAAGCGCCGCCGTGCCCTGGCGGCCAACGGTGGACGGGTCCAAGGCAGAGCGGCCGGCGCGTTCGTGGGTGTCTCCAGCCACGTCATTATCCCGTTGGGAAGTCCGGCGGACCCCGCGGACGCGCCGGCCAGTGAGTGGACCAACGCATTGGCATGAAGGGAGATGGAGAGTTGAAGACGAGAACGCTCGGCCGCCATGGGCCGAAGGTCTCGGCCATCGGGCTCGGATGCATGGGGATGACGGGCTTCTACGGACCCGCCGACGAGCAGGAAGCCATCGCCACCATCCACCGGGCCATGGAGCTGGGGATAAGCCTCCTCGATACGGCCGACATCTACGGGCCATTCACCAACGAGGAGCTAGTGGGGCGGGCGATCAAAGGGCGTCGGGACCAGGTCGTGCTTGCCACCAAGTTCGGCAACGAGCCGCTACCGGACGGTACCACGCGCATCAACGGTCGCCCCGAGTATGTCCGGAGGGCATGCGAGGGCTCGCTGAAGCGGCTGGGCGTAGACCACATCGACCTCTACTACCTGCACCGCGTCGACCTGGAGGTCCCCATCGAGGAGACCATTGGCGCCATGGCCGACCTGGTCAGGGAGGGCAAGGTCCGCTACCTGGGGCTTTCGGAGGCCGCCGCCGGCACCATACGACGCGCCCATGCTGTGCACCCCATCGCCGCGCTTCAATCCGAGTACTCTCTGTGGACTCGGGACCCCGAGGGAGAGATCCTGGACACCCTCCGGGAGCTGGGGATCGCCCTGGTCCCATTCAGTCCCTTGGGCAGGGGCTTCCTCACGGGCAACCTGAGGGAACCCTCCCAGCTCGATCCCGGCGACAGCCGCCGCAAGTTTCCGCGGTTCGAGGAAGAGAATTTCCGGAAGAACCAGGCGCTCCTCAAGCCGGTCACGGAGATCGCCGAAGAGCTGGGAGTTACCCCGGCTCAGGTGGCACTCGCCTGGGTCCTGGCCCAGGGGGAGGACATCATCCCCATCCCGGGAACGAAGCGACGCAAGTATCTGGAGCAGAACGTGGCGGCCGTGGACATCGCCCTGACCGGCGACCAGCTGGCACGCCTCAATGAGGCCCTGCCGCCAGGGGCGGCTGCAGGACCTCGATATGCGGACATGTCCACGGTCAATCGCTGAGAGGGTTCGCTGCCCACCGGGATCAGCCCGAGGTGCTGCTCCTCCGAAAAGACATTTCAACGAAGGGGCCGGCGTCTCCGCCGGCCCCTGCCGGCAACGGGGTTCGTCCCCGCGCCGGTCGCTATCACCCTGGCTGAGCGCTACCCTTCACGCAGGGCATCGATGATGGCCCTGCAGAACTGCGGCAGGTCGTCCGGGGTCCTGCTGGTGATCAGAGCGCCATCGCGAACGACAGGCGCATCGACCCACTGGGCTCCGGCATGTACCGCATCGTCCCGGATGGACGAAAAGCCAGTGATCCGCTTCCCTCGGACCACCTCCGCCGAGAAGAGCAGCCATGGGCCGTGACAGATGGCCGCCACCACCTTGCCCGCCGCGACGGCATCGCGGACCAGCGACACGGTGGACGGGTCTCGGCGCATGTAGTCCGGGGAGAAGCCGCCCGGGATCGCCACGGCGTCCAGGTCCGCAGGGCGGAGGGCCGCCACAGGCTGCACGGTGTACCGCTCACCCTCGCGCAGCCAGGGGGGCGGGACGGTCAGCCCGAAGCGTCCGGTGATCGGCTTCCCGGGCATGAAGGGACGCGGGCTCCAGCCGGGCGTGGGGAGAGTCGCCAGCACAATCCCCGCCCCCTCTTCGCTCAGCCTGAGCAGCGGATAGAACACCTCAATGTCCTCGAACTCGTTGGCGCAGATGATGGCCACCCTCTTGCCCTTTAGCGGCAGATCCTCCATCTCTCCTTCACCTCCAGCGGCCTGCTCTTTCTCGCGGGAGAGACATCGTCCATCCCGCTGCTATCGCACCTCCACCAGCCCCTTTATCCTCTCGAAGGTGGAGCCGTTCACCAGCTTGGCATCCCTCAGCTCGTCCACGGACACGAAACGGCCGTTGCTCGCCCTGTAGTCCAGGATTCTCTGGGCCGTAACCTCCCCAACCCCAGGGAGCGCCTCGAGCTGCTGCCTGGTGGCCGCGTTGAGATCCAGCCTCGCCGTCACCGGAGAGGCCGCGGGCTTCATCGCATCACGGGCCGCGCCGTCTCTGGCGTCCGCGGTCGGGATCGAGAGCTGCTGCCCGTCCCTCAGTGGAGCCGCCAGGTTGACGGCCTCCATGTCGGCGGATCCGGTGGGCCCTGCGGCGGCCTTGAGAGCGTCCTCCACCCGGGCATCGGCGGGAAGAGAATAGACGCCGGGCGACGTCACCGCCCCAACCACATGGACCTTGATGGGAGCCGGGGTCGATGGAACGGAGGGAGAGACCACCTGCAGCGCCGAGCGCCGTGGGGTCTGAAGGAGCGCCACGGCCGCCACAGCCACTAGCACTACCAGGAACGATGCCAGGTTAGAGCGGTTCCGCTCCAGCCACTCCAGCATAGGTGGACCCCTCCAGAGCCCGCCCCACTCGTCGGTTGGATCCCATCACACCGTCCTGTCCCATCCCCGATGTTCACCTGGCGGACGGGGTGGCGGGCACCTGCTTCATTTTCACGTACCACTCGGCCACATGGCGGAAACGAGAGCCACCATCGATTACCGCCGAAAGCTTCACGTCCTTCACGCTCTTGCTAACCGCCCAATCGAAGTCCGGGTAGTACAGCACCACGGCGGGAGACTCGTCCGCCCAGATCCTCTGAAACTCAGAGTAGAGCTCAGCCCTCTTGCCCCTGTCCACGGTCCGGCGAGCCTCCTCCAGGAGCTGGTCCACCCGCTGGTTGTTCAGCCCCGAGAAGTTGAACCCACCTCCCCCAATCTGGCTGGAGTGCCACAAGCTGAAGATGTCGGGGTCCGCCGTCAGCAGCCACTGCTCAGCTATGGCGCCCACGAAGGTTCTGGGCGCCATGTACTGCTTCAGGAGATCCACCCACGGGAGAGACTGCACTTCGCACTTGAAGCCCACCGCTCGAAGGTCCTCGGCGACCATCTCCCCGGCCCTGATCCGGCGCTGATTGTCGTTGGTGAGGATCACGAACGAGAGCTGCTGCCCGTCCTTCTCCCTCACGGAGCTGCTGGCGCCGGGTCTGGTCCAACCGGCCGAGTCCAGGAGACTCTCGGCCTTCTTCGGATCGTACTGGTAGCCGTAGGCCTTGGGGTCGAAAGCCCAGGAGCCGGGGGGGATGGGCCCCTTGCCAGGCACCGCCTCTCCATCCATGACCGTCCGCACGATCCTCTCCCTGTTGATGGCGTAGGCCACGGCCTGTCTCACCTTGGCATCCTGGAAGATGGGGCTCGAGCTGTTGAGGAAGAGAACGGAGTACCTCTGGTAGTCGGGCGCCGAGTACACGGTCAGCCGCTCGCTGCCCTTTAGCCGGGCCGCATCTCGTGGGTCCAGGTAGGGCAGTGCGTCCACATCGCCCTTCTCCAACGCGGCCAGGGCGCTAGCGTAGTCTGGGAAGAAACGGAATTGGAGCTGAGAGAGCTTTGGGATGGGACCGTAGTAGTCCGGGAATGGCTCGAGAACGGCGCCCTCGCCGGTTATCCTGGTGAGCTTGAAGGGACCGGTGCCGATGGGGCGCAGGTTGTACGGACTCTCCACCATCGCCTTCCCCGTTGCCTCGGAGTAGAGGTGGCGCGGGAGTATGCCCACGGTAGTGTACTCCAGGAAGGGGGCGAAGGGCTCCTTGAGGGCGAAGCGCACGTCGTAGTCGCCCAGCTGCTCCACGGAGACGTCGCGCCACAGATCCGCCACCTCCTGGCTCCCCTGAAAAGCGCTGTCCTGAATGGCCTTGATGGTGAAGACCACGTCGTCGGAGGTGAATGGGGTGCGGTCGTGCCACCTGACGCCCTTCCGCAGATGGAAGAGGTAGCTCCGGCCGTCCGGGCTTATCTCCCAACTCTGGGCCAGGTCCGGAGCGATCAGCCCGTTCTCGTCGAAGCGGGTGAGTCCGGAAAAGAGAAGAGCAGAGAGGTCGCGGTCCACCTGGTTGAACTGGAGCAGAACCGGGTTCAGGTACGATGGATCTCCCACCACCGCCTCGACGTAGGCACCGCCCCTGTCGGGCACGGTCACCATCGGGGTCTCTCTCGGGAACTTGCTCGCAGCAACAGGCAGGAGGACCGCCAGCACGGCGATGGCAACCAGGATTGGACGTCTCCTCAATACCCCCTCCGTCACACCCATCAATTACAGAGGAGCATCCCGAGCGGAACCAGTGTCGGCCCTCGCCCGGGGGCGGAGGCTGGATCCACGTCCCACGGGCCAATCCGCCACGGCTGGCTCCGATCCAGTGGAGATCTCGCAGCACGACCGCAAGAGGAAGACAGCATCAACCCGCTCTGGCCGTGCCACCTCTGTCGGCCAGGAGCAGTGGCCGTTTGCACGACACCCGCGAGCTTTCCGAGATCCGATCTAGGAAAAGAACTTCACCGTTACGATGCTGACCACAACGAACAGGACTGCCAGCACGATAGTGAAGTGGAAAAGGGTGCGCTCCACCCCTCGCCTGCTCCGATACACGGAGGAATCGGAGGCGAAGGTGGCGCTGAAGCCTGATCCTTTGCTCTGCAGAAGCACCACCACGATCAGGACTACCGACAAAAGGATCTGTACAACGTTCAGATATCCTTGCAAGAAAGACACCTCCGATTGTTCGGGCCTTAGGGATTATAACACCGCCACGCTGCACCGGCAAACTTGGTCGCGTCCATCGAAAAGTGGTACACTAGGGCCCATTCAAGTGAAGCTGGACGAAGGCGACCGGATCCTCGATGCCGACCCCGCGCCGCCCAGCGGCGCCGTTCCCGGAGGACATCCCACTTGGCACAGGTAGAGATAGGCATCCTAACCCGGGGCAAGCCCACCTTGGGGATGACGCTCTCCAGTCTGCTGCTGCAGCAGGTCCAGGACATCCGCATCTACATAGTCGATACCTCCGAGCAGCCAGTGATCAATCGCGACGACGTCGCCTTTGCGCTCCGCCTGGCCATCGATCGCCATATCCCCTGCAACTATGAGTATCTCAGAGAGAGAGACAGGGCCTTCAGCGCTGGAAGGCTGCGGATCCTGCAGGCGCTGAGGGGAGACCTGCTCTGCTTCATGGACGACGATATTGTCCTCCCTTCCTCGGCCCTGGCCAATCTGCTGGAGGCCGCCGCTTCCGCCCAGCTCTTCGGCTTCATCGCCCCCTTCTGCCGCCACTCCGCATATCCCGCCCACTACATCTCCTCCGCTCCGCTGTTCACCCCGGGAGCTCTCTTCTACCAGGACACCACCGTCAGGGATATCCTTCTGGAGTACTACCGAACCACCATCGATCTGCTGGATAAGGCATCATCGAACGAGAAGGTCTGGGAGCCGGCGTTCCTGTCACGACTCTTCGCCGAACTGGGAAGGCCCTGCCGGGTGCAGGAGGGTAACGTGATATACCACCTGGACTACCGAGAGCCGGTCAACTGGGACGCCTTCCAGGAAACGATGGTGGCGCGGAGCGAGGCGAAGGCGAGGGAGCTGGTAGGCAGGGCAAGACGGGCAAAAGCGACCTGATGGGCGGCCAGGCTACTGGACGCTGCCGCTACCAGCGCACGGGGAAGCCCTGGCCCTACGCGGACTCCACTGTGACGTCTGGCTCGGCGTGCGCACCGTTCCCCGTGTGTGTCTGCCCGGCCACATCGGCCTTGTCGTAGTATAGCCGCATGAGGGCCTGTGCCAGCTTCTTGGGGTCGTGGCGCAGCGGGTTCCTTGGGTCGATTACGTCTGCCTGTACCACTTCCGTCCCTTCGATGTCCTCGCCGTTCCCCGTGTAGGCAACCTGCCGAACCTGCCAATGCGCCGGGATATCGGCCCCAAGCTTGTCGTTGGCCAGCACGAAGTGGAACGGGTTCGCCGGAAGGTGGCGTAGCAGCGCGCGCACATGGTCCTGCACCATGAAGTTGTCCGTCTCCCCGCGCTGGGTAGCCACGTTGCACACGTACACCTTCAGAGCCCGAGAGGCTATGAGCGCCCGCGCCAGGTCCTCAACCAGCAGGTTCGGAAGGACGCTGGTGTAGAGACTTCCCGGCCCCACCACCACCAGGTCGGCATCCAGGATGGCCCGTATCGACTCCGGGTAGGCAGCCGGGTGCTCCGGCTGAAGGTAGACCCTCTTGATGGGCAGAGAGCTCTTGGAGATGTTGGACTCGCCCTCCACTGTCGCCTCATCCACCAGCTCGGCGCACAGCGTCAGGTTCTCGAGGGTGGAAGGGAGGATTTGCCCGCGGACAGCCAGGACCCGGCTCGACTCCCTTATAGCCTGCTCGAAGTTCCCCGTGATCCCGGACATCGCCACTATGAAAAGGTTCCCGAAGCTGTGTCCATCTAGCCCAGAGCCCTCGCTGAAGCGGTACTGGAAAAGCCGCGTCATCAAGGGCTCGGCATCCGCCAGGGCCACGATGCAGTTTCGGAAGTCGCCCGGCGGCAGCACCCCCAGCTCTCGCCGCAGCCGACCCGAGCTGCCACCATCGTCGGCCACCGTGACAATGGCCGAGATGTTGGTGGTGTACTCCTTCAGTCCTCGCAGCAGGGTGGAGAGGCCAGTGCCCCCTCCGATGGCCACGATCTTAGGGCCCCGCTGGCGGTGGCGGTGGTTGTAAACGATGTCCACCAGGTTGCTGCGCCCGTTGGGCATCACCGCAGACAGGAGCGATTCGTTCAGCTTCCAGAAGCCGACCGCCAGCACTCCCAGGCCGATGGTCACGAAGATCGCACCGCGGATCGGTCTGTCGATGAACTGCAGCGTCAGGGATGCCACGAAGTCGGGAAAGGGCTGGGTGCGATAGATCTGGACCAGCATGTATGCCAGGCCGAGGCTCACCAGTACGAGCCCGAGGGTCAGAAGCGCAAGCCATCGCTTGATGTGCATTCCCGGGTAGAGCCATTTGAGAAAGCTCACCTTTGCCACCTCAGGGGATTACCTTGGTCAAGACGAAGCTGACCACACTGACCACCACCGCGGCGAACAGAGCACCCGTGAACCCGCTGACCCTCACTCCGAGTGGGAGCTGCGCCGCCATCCAGAAGACCACCCCGTTGATGACCAGTGTGAACAGACCAAGGGTGAGGATGTTGAGCGGGAGGGTCAGCAGCAGCACCGGCTTCACCAGCACGTTCAGGATACCCAGCACGAGTGCGAACATGACTACCGAGCCCACTCCCTCCACCGCAAGCTGCCCAGGAAGGACGTATGCCGCCACCACCACGGAGATCGAGGTCACGATAAGCCGCACCAGTACGCCAGGCATCTCCACTCCCGAGCAGATGGGCTGAGGCAAGAAGCATTCCGCAATCGCGCGAGGCTCCGCCCGAGTGTAGGGCACCAGTTAGCTGATGTCAATCGAAATCGGCGCACAAAAAGCTGGAGAGGGGAACGATCTCCCCTCTCCAGATGAATTCTCGCCGGGACACTTGCGTATCTTACTCCACGTAGATCTCCACGTGCTCGCTGCCCTCCTCGTTGGTCACGTCCACCAGCTTGCCCACGGCCCCGTGCCGGATCGACTCGAACAGCTCGTTCAGGTCGACTCCCTGCTCCTCCGCGTGCTTGGCCAGGCCGAAACGAGCCCCCAGCCTGCCCACCGCCGTAACGATGTCCAGCGGGACATTGACGTTCACCTTGGTCCGTCCGGTGGCCATGTCGGTCACCCTGACCCGAAACCAGCGAGCCGGCGACCCTGCCGCACGCTCGGGGGCCGCGGAGGCGCCTCCTCCATCCAGCAGCGACAGGAGCTTGGCTGCCTCCTCTGCAGTGATCTTCTGCTCTTCCAGCATCTTCAGGATCTGCATCCGCTCGTCGTCCATCGCGTTGACCCCCTCTCCCACATGGCAATCATCATCTGGCTCGAGTCCCCTCTCGTCGAGCGCGGTCTCGGGCCGCGCGGCCCTCTCCTGGATGGACTCGAGCACATCACGCCCATCCACCGCCACCGGCATTGCCCCACGATCCGGCCGTCTCCTCCACGGGAGGAACCCCATCATCCCTCGCCCCTGGTGCATTCCAGACTCCTTCCCCGGATGCCCACGGCTACCGCCCGCGCAGCAGCCTGATGGCCTCATCCGCTCCAATCTCGCCCCTCTCCAGCCGAGCCAGGACCTCCTTGCGCCCGTCAGGCGCCGCCCTGGGCTCCTCGGGAACGTCATAGCCTAGGGCCCGAATAACGGCGTCGAGGCGGCTTCGCACGGTGGGGTAGGAAACCCCCAGCTCCCTCTCCATCTCCTTGATGTTCCCCCTGTTCTTGATGAACAGCTCCGCGAACTGCAGCTGCTCCTTGCTCAGAGACTGGAACTTTCCCAGGCTGAACCGCCCCTCCAGAGCAGACCCGCAGCTCCGACAGTGCAGCCGCACCACCTCCATCTCCCCGTCGCACACCGGACACCGGCCCAGCACCACTGCCATGCCAACCACCTCCACCAGGGAACCCGCTCGATCTAAAGATTATCAAGTGGCACCTGCATATTATTCATCGATGAATCAATGTTGTCAATATGGTGGAGGGATGAATTTAGGGGGCCGTTCGGCGCGAGCGGCCATCCAGCCGGCTGGCAGCGTTGGACAGGGCAGCCGCGGCGCCACGGCTTCAGGTCTCACGCCTTCATGCCGCCTGGCATGTGTTGGGGGCCCACTGCCCCGCCGAGGTGGTGGCGATGGGTGCAGGGGCAGGCAGCTCGGGGGAGTATTGGGGGCTCAGCCTGACGACTTCAGCTTCGGCCCCCTGCAGGTCGGCAGCGCTGGGCCCGAGGAGATCGGGCGAAGGGAGATCGCCTACCTGCGGCCGAGTCTAACATCCACCCGATGGGTTCGGTCGTCCCGGAAGTCGGGCAGGAGGTTGCCCTGGATCGGCTTCCCGTCCACCCGGATCCCCACCACGCCCTTTGAGACGTGCTCGGGGTTGCTGATCTCCACGTGGTACCTGGCTCCACGGAAATGTCTGGTGATCTGCGCGCCCTCCCACGAGGTGGGCAGGCAGGGGTCCACCAGCAGCCCTCTCACCGTCGGCTGCAGCCCCATGATCCAATCGGTACAGGCCCTCCACATCCAGGCTGCCGTGCCAGTGGTCCAGGTGAACTCCCCCTCCCCGAAGTTGGGGTGATCCGGGCCGTAGATGTACTCGGCGTAGACGTAGGGCTCCGCCTTGTACACCTCTGGGTCCTTGCCCCGGGTGAGGAAAGATGTCTCCTTCCAGTAGTGGTAGGCCATATCCCCTCGACCCAGCATGGCCTCTGCGATGACGGTCCATGCCACGGGATGGTTGAAGATGGTGCCATTCTCTTTGGTTCCCGGGGCGAAGCGGGTGATGATCCCGATGGTGTGGTCCGGCTCCCGATAGGCAGGCAGGAAGAGGGCGGGACCGAAGGGCGTGTCCAGCCGTTCCCGGACAGCATTCATGGCCAGGATGGCGCGATCCCCCTCTGCCACGCCCCCCAGGACTGCCCAGGTCTGGGCGTTGAGGTACATGGTACCCTCGCTATTGGTGTGGCTCCCCAGCAGCTCCCCGGTGTCCTTGCTTGCCCGCCAGTACCACTCGCCATCCCATGCGTAGCGGTTGATGGCATCCCTGGTGCGGTTGTACTCGATGACGACCCTGTCCCTCGCCCTGTAATCACCCAGAACGTCGAACAGCTCGGCAACCTCCTTCAGCATCCAGGCCAGGAAGTGGCTGTTCATCACGCTCTCACCACGTCCCAGAGGCCCCACGAAGTTCAGGCCGTCGTTCCAGTCACCCGCGCCGATGAGCGAAAGGCCCCGCTCGCTGCGCTGCTTCAGGGCGAAGAAAAGCCCCCTCACCATGTGCTCCCTCACGGTTCCCTCGCCGACATCTAGGTAGGGCACCCTCTCCTGAAGGAAATCGAGGTCGCCGGTCTCCTTCACGAAGTTGAGGATGCACATCACCAGCCAGAGGGGATCATCCACGTGTCCGGTCACGGTGCCCGTGTTGGTCAGCGGATCCCAGTTGTGGATGGTGCTCCCGTTGGCGAACTGGTGGGCTATTATGGTCATCGTCCTTCTTCTCGCCATGGCCAGATCGTTGGGAAGCACCCCGAGGATATCCTGAGAGAGGTCTCGGAAGCCCATGATGGAGCCACCGCCAATGTAGTAGGAGGCCATTCTAGCCCAGTGGGCCGTGATCCAGGTCTGGTACTTGTTCCAGACATTCACCGACAGATCGAACTCGGGGTCAGGGGTCTTGACCACGGTCTTATCTACATACTCTCCCCAGAACCTCCTGAGCTGCCCGAAGGCGTAGAGGACCTCGCTGGTGTCGGTGTATTTGGACCTGATCCTGGCCGCCTCCTCGCGCCGGTCCTTGGGGATGGCCCCGATGGTGACATGGAAGCGCACCTCCTGCCCAGGCTCCAGCTCCAGGTCATGCTGGAACGCGCCGATGGAGTCGTAGCCATCGCCCTGGCTGTTGCTGCAGCTCCCCCGCTCCACCGCTAGCGGAGACTGCCAGTCCCGGTACTCGCCGAGGAAGGCCCTTCTGACGCAGTCGAAGCCCTGGAACGGCAGACTGGTGGTCATGAAGACGTACTTGTTCCACTCGATGTTGGGCGTTTGCCCTACCACCAGACTCACCGTTGGCCAGTACCGCTTGGTGGCGTATACGATCCCGTCCTCCATCCGGACCTCGTTGAACAGTACGTGGAAGCTCCGCTCCGTCAGGTCCGGGTTGTAGCTGGCGAGGGTCCACTCCGCGTACGGAAACAGGCTGAGCCTACGGCGTCTATCTCCCCTGTTCCTGACGGTGACAACCCAGAACTCCACGTTCTCGTCCTGGGGGACGAAGTAGAGGATCTCCCCCTCGATGTCGCTGGTCCGGGACTGGATCCAGGTGTAGCCCAGTCCGTGGTGCGCCTCCCAGGTTTGGAAAGGCTTCAGGCAGGGCTGCCAGTTGATGCTCCAGTACTCGCCGCTGTCGTTGTCCCGCACATAGACGTATCTCCCAGGCCTATCCTGGAGAACCGCCTCACCGGGGAACCAGCGGTGGATCCTATCGTAGCCCGAGCCATGGATGAAGGAATAGCCGCCGCCGGTCTGGGAGATCAGCGCGCAGTAATCCTCGTTCGAGAGGTAGTTGATCCACGGTCTCGGGATGTCGGGCCTCTTGATGATGTACTCCAGCCCGTCGTCTGAGAATCTGCCATACTCCGTCTCGATCACCGGCTTTCCGACCGTCTGCTGCACCATCGGCTGGCCCCCTCTTCGTCGCAAGCTCGGCGCACCGCCCCGCCAGCCCGAGGCGAGGGCGGAGGTCGCGCTCATCACCCTGCCGCGGCATCGGCACGCCAGCACCACTCTGCCACGGAATGCCCTCCTCCAGAGCGGGTGATCCCCGCGCCCTCCCCCAGGGTGGGGCACCCCCCCTGGGGACGAAGGGTGAGAGCAAGTCCGATGCCAGTGGCTCGGGGAGTCCTGGCACGAGCGTTGCTCCGGTCCACCTTCCGACCGACGAGAGGGCAGGAGTCGACCACTGAGAGGAAGAGAGGCTGTGGGATCATGAGCCAGGGGAGCAAGGAGACAAAGAGGACCGGGCAGGCAATCCACAGGGAGACCGCTGAGAGGCTGAAGGAGCGCTACGAGTGGCTGCAGCAGTTCTCCGACAACGAGCTGCACGAGATAACCTACTGCATCGTGGGAGAGCCCATGGTGGGGGATGAACTCTATTTCGACCTCTCCCATCCGGAGCAGGGCGTGATACAGGGCGAAGAGGGGGTCCCCGTCCCCGAGGGCTCCTGCTACGTGCCGAAGAGCGAGATCCGACAGGATCTCTGGGACAAGCTGGTGGGGCCGTACCAGCACTGAGGAGTGGGCGGTGATCGCTTCTAGACCGCGTCACCGCCCTCCTGGACCTGGACTTCGGCCAGCAGATTGTCAGGAGGCGACCTATGTCCGAGATATGCTCTGACGACGATGCCCTTCTCGGCATGAGCCCGCTGCCGGATTTCAACCCGAGCGAGCGCCGCTACGGCTTCCATGTTCGGGAGACGCTGATAAAGCTGCTCAGCGGGAACCGCGACGCGCTGGATCTTCTGACCAAGTACCATCGGGAGCCCGGGCGGCTCGGGGTCGTCCCCGTCCCCGAGGGGATCGATCCCCGCCAGCTTCGATTGGCCAAGGTCGAGGAGATCCTGTCATGCGCCATCCGGTTTCTTCACGATGGCTCAGACGGGGGTCCGCTGGCCCAATGGGAGGATCCGAAGCGAGGCCTCCTGCTCCAGAAGCGGGATTTCCCGACGCGATTCCCCCACATAGTATTGGAGCGGACCGACAGCTTCGACATAGTCAAGCTGGAGCCCGTCGCCAGTAGCTGGCGCGTGCACCGGATACAGAACCAGCGTCAGAACATAAGGATCAACCGGGTGCTTGACATCATGAACCTGGGCGTCAGCCTGGGAATGGAGCTCCTGAGGCGGGGCAGGTAGCGCCCTACTCCATTCGGATCAGCACCTCTCCCACGCCGGTTATGGGAGGCGCCGCGAAATGGGGAGAGAGATCGTCCCCGTACACCCGCGCCCTGGCCAGGCTGTTCCTCCACGCAAAGTAGTCCTCCGGAGAGTCCCATTCGGAGAGGACCACGTAGGACCCGGCGCCATCCAGCACCTTGATGAGCTCGCGGGATCGGAAGCCTTTCTGCTGTCTCAGATCCTCGGCCGCCTCCTTCCAGCTTCGTTCGAACTGCTCCTCCTCACCCGGCTTAATCCGCAACAGAAACATCGCCCTGCCGACCATGCAACACCTCCTGCAAGAGACGGATGCGATCCCCTCCGCTTTGAAGATGCCGGCGGCAGGTTTCGTGCCAGGCTGGTGGCTGGCGATGCTGGACTACCTGACCACCAGCACATCGCACTCGGCCTGGTCCACCACCCGCGCAGTAGTGCTCCCCAGCAGGCTCCCCCACAGGCCCGAGTGCCCCGAGTGGCCAATGACTATCAGCTCCGCGCCCTGGTCCCGAGCGCACTGGAGGATGGATTGGGCCGCGTGCCCCACGGCAGTCACCGTCCTCAGCCCCATCCCCATCTGCTCGGCCACCCGCGTCGCCTCCGATGTGAGCTCCGCGAAATACTGTTCCCTCAGGGCATCCTCCTCCTCGACCTCGCCAACTCCCTTGGCGTAGCGGGGCGTGTGCTCATCCACGGAGATGGTGATCACCTCCGCCCCGCGGTCCCGAGCCAGGGAGAGCGCCCGACTCAAAGCCCTCCTCGCCCCATCGGACCCATCGAACGGGACGAGGATCCCCCGATAGAACGTCAACACCGAGCCGTTGCCCTGCATTCCTCACCTCTCTTCTCTTCGGCAGCCCTCGCCCCGGCCCCCGACGACACGAGGCCTCTGCTGGCCGTCAGGAACCCAATCGGCGGTGCGCCGCTGGCTGTCGAGGCCCAAGTATACCGGAGATGGCAGGATCCACAAAGGGTGGCGGCCTTCCCCAGACCTCCCTGCAGAGCGCGCCGGTGGACAGCGGGCCCGTTGCGAGCGATCAGCGGCTTCAAAGCGTGAGAGTAGCCTGGTCGCCTGGTTAGAGGTAAACTCCCATATGTAGCACAAACGCCGGCATGGGAGGACATGGTGAAACGAGGTGATGCAGTTGCAGGGGCCCACGAGAAGGCGGACAGGGTGGACAGGCGGGTGGCACTTTCGGTCACGGCGCTCGCAGCTTTCCTGACAGCGGTCATGGGCTCCTCGGTGAACGTGGCTATCCCCACCATCGGCAAGGAATTCTCTGTCGATGCCATAACCTTGAGCTGGATAGCCACCGCCTACCTCTTGGTGGTAGCCATATGTCTGGTGCCGGTTGGCAGGATAGCCGACATCCACGGGAGGAAGAGGGTCTTCCTCTCGGGCGTCGTGGGTTGGACCGTTACGTCGCTCCTATGCGGCGTGGCGACCTCTGCGCCGCTGCTCATAGCCTTCAGGGCCCTCCAGGGGGTGGCGGGCGCCATGCTGGCAGGCACTTCCACCGCCATAGTGACCTCCGTCTATCCTCCTCGGGAGCGGGGTCACGCCCTCGGGATCAATGTGGCGGCCGTCTATACAGGGCTGGCGGTGGGTCCATTCATTGGCGGGATCATGACCCAACAGCTGAGCTGGCGCAGCATGTTCCTGCTGAACGCTCTGCTGGGGATCGTCATCGCCCTCCTCACCATCATCAGGCTGAAGGGGAGCGAGTGGACCGGGGCGCGGGGCGAGCGGCTGGACGTGGCCGGCTCGCTGATATTCGCGGCCACTGTGCTGGCCATCATGTCCGGCCTCTCGGTGCTACCCTCGGTCCTCGGTGGCTGGCTCATCCTGATGGGCGTCCTCGGACTAGCTGCCTTCGTGGCATGGGAGGCCCGCGTGCCTCAACCCGTGCTGAACATCGGCCTCTTCCGGCACAATGTGGTGTTCGCCATGTCCAACCTGGCAGCCCTCATCAACTACGTGGCCACCTTCGCCATAACCTTCCTGCTCAGCCTCTACCTCCAGTACGTGAAGGGGCTCGACCCGCAGACCGCAGGGATGGTGCTCCTGGCACAACCCGTCATGATGGCTGTCTTCTCTCCTCTGGCCGGCAGGCTGTCCGACCGAATAGAGCCCCGCATCGTGGCCTCGACTGGAATGGCCATCACGACGGTGGGACTCGTCATGCTGGTGTTCCTGAACGATGGGTCGAGCCTTGCCTACATCGTGGCCGCTCTGGTGGTGGCAGGGTTCGGCTTCGCCCTCTTCTCGTCTCCCAACACCAACGCCGTGATGAGCTCGGTGGAGAGGAGCTCGCTGGGAGTGGCATCGGCCACACTAGGGGTGATGCGGGCGGCAGGGCAGATGCTGAGCATGGGGATCGCCACCCTCATCATTGCGATCTTCGTGGGCGGCGTGCAGATCACGCCCCAACAGCACGCCAGCTTCTCCAGCGGGTTCAGGCTGGCCTTCGTGATCTTCTCCGCGCTGTGCGTGGCGGGCATCTTCTCCTCACTGGCGCGGGGCAGGGTGCACGGTGAGTTACCAGAGAGCCGGCATACGGAGGCGACCAGCCTCCGCCGATAGCAGCGGCCAGTCGGAGCCGAGTAGGCTTCTCAGGGCATGTCCGGCTTGCCGGCGTCGGCGAAGAAGAGAGGCTGGCCGTACTTGTCCACCCCGAACTTGGCGATGGTGTCCTGGGTATCTTTGGCCACCATGAACTCCACAAACGCCTTGGCCCCATCGGCGTTCACCCTGGGAAACCTGGCGGGGTTGACCTGAACAACATGGTACACGTTCAGCAGGAGGGGATCGCCCTCCACTAGTATCTCCAGGCCCAGCTTGCTCCTCTGGGCCAGGTAGGTGCCCCTATCCGAGACGGTGTAGCCATTCTTCTCGGCGGCGACCCCGAGGGTGGCCCCCATCCCCTGGCCGGTCTCCTGGTACCATGACTGGCCCCTGGGGTCGACGCTGAGAACCTTCCAGAGCTTCTTCTCCAGCTGATCGGTACCCGAGTTGTCCCCTCGGCTGACGAAGAGGGCCTTTGCGCTAGCGATGGCCCTGAAGGCATCTCCCGCGCTCTTGGTGCCCTTGATCCTGGCGGGATCGCCAGGGGGGCCGACGATGACGAAATCGTTGTGCATCACCAGCTGGCGGTTGATCCCGTAGCCGTCGGCGACGTACTGTTTTTCGGAGTCGGGGGCATGCACCAGCAGCACATCGGCCTCGCCCCGCTGCCCCATGGTCATGGCCTGGCCCGTCCCGACAGCGATGGTCTTCACCTGGTAGCCGGTCATCTTCTCGAACATGGGTACCAGGACGTCCAGCAGGCCCGTGTCCTGGGTGCTGGTAGTGGTGGCGAGGATCAGCTCGCGATTGGCCGGCTGGGGCGGCGCGCCCGCCTGGGTCTCGACGGGCGCGGTAGCGCTCTTCTGGGGTGTCGGCCCTGCCGGGGCCTGGGCGGAGCAGGCAGAGACCACGCCCAGGATCAGGATTGACAGGAGGAGAGTCCCCTTCTTCATTGGTCGGCTCCTTGGTGAAGGATGATGGTAGCGTCACAGGCCCAGCGGGGGAGCAGCGTCACCCCAGAATAGTGTACTAGTTGCAGTCGTACAAATAGCACAGGCTTCCACTGACCGTCAAGCGCCGACGTCCTCGCTGTTAATCTCCAGCGATTCTGACACCCCTCAACTGTTCAGCGAAAATGTCCTCCATGATGGAGACGGTGACGTTGAACGAGAGGGAGCAGAAGCGGTTGCTAGTATTGAACCAGGTGATCGGTGG
>Ga0315298_1004506_pt1 | contig 20774 bp, 20 predicted proteins | sample WHS_1_MG_FD_203077 | JGI IMG/M metagenome (GOLD analysis project Ga0315298, IMG submission 203077) | Extremophilic microbial mat communities from Washburn Hot Springs, YNP, Wyoming, USA - WHS_1_MG | ecosystem: Environmental > Aquatic > Thermal springs > Hot (42-90C) | place: USA: Wyoming...
TTTCGCCCGGCCGCGCCCTCGCACTGTGGCGCTAGTATAGCACGGGCGCCGGAGGGCGGACAACCCGGGGTCCCGGCCTCGACCGTTCCCCAACCCTCCCTTTGCCTGGTCGCCTCATAGAGCAGTACGGCCGCCGCCATGGCCACGTTGAGCGATTCGGCGCCGCCGTAAATCGGGATGGCGATACGCTCAGCCTTGGCCCAGAGCCGGGGGTCCGGACCTTCCGCCTCCCCGCCGAACACCAGGGCCGCCCGGCCGTCGAGACGGGCCTGCCAATGGAGCTTCGTCGCCCCCGGGTCCGCCACGAGAATCCGGTAGCCCAGGCGCTCAAGAACCAGAGGCAAAAGGAAGGCCAGGCCGGTCCGACCCGTGACTCGGTCGCCGACTCGTTCACCGCGGTAGGCCAGGACCACCTGCTCGGCGGCGACGACGGGGATGTGGAAAGCCGAGCCCATCGAGGCGCGAAGGGCCTTCGGGCTCCAAGGGTCGGCCGTCCCCGGCAGAAAGACGACCCCCGCCGCACCGGAGGCGTCGGCCGAACGGATGACCGTCCCCACGTTGCCGGGGTCGCGGATGCCGTCCAGGACGGCGACGGTGCGCCCGCCCCGCGACGCGGCCGAGGGGGGCGACTCCAGGAGGGTCCGCGGGTCGGTATCCGGGCGCGCCGCCACGACAACAATGCCCTGAGGGGTTTCCGTATCGGCCAGCACAGCCATCACCTGCGGGTGCACTTCGAAGAGTCCCCCGACCGGGGGCCTGGCCCGCAGCCGCCGCAGAAGCTCTTCCCCGCCGGGCGTCCTGAGCAGGGCGGACTCCCAGAAGCCCAGATACAGCGAGGCGCCCGCTTCGGCCGCGTCGGCTACGAGGCGGACGCCCTCGAGGAGGCAGCGCCCCTCCTTGTCCCGCACGCGCCGCCGCTGCAGGCGGCGCGCGTACTTCACGTAGGGATTGGAGGGAGCGGTTATCTTCGGCCCATCAGCGTCCAAGCCGCTGAATCACCGCCAGTCCTTACCGGCGTCCGCCGGCCAGGCCCTCCTTCGCCTTGTTGACCACCTGCTCGAAAGCCGAGGCGTCCCGGACGGCGAGGTCGGCCAGCACCTTGCGGTTAATGGAGACACCGGCCCGCTTGAGCCCGTTCATCAGGCGGCTGTAGGACAGCCCGTTCGTCCGGGCCGCGGCGTTGATGCGCGCAATCCACAGGCGCCGGAAGTCGCCCTTCTTCTTGCGGCGGTGCGCGAAGGAGTACCAGAGAGCGTGGAGCACGGCCTCGTTGGCCGGCCGCCACAGCTTACTCTTGGTCCCCCGGTAACCCTTAGCCAGCTTTAGGATTTTCTTATGCCGGCGGCGCTTCGTCACGCCACGCTTGACCCTGGGCACTTTTCTTCACTCCTTAAGGGGGGCCGGACCCCGAACTCCGCGGCGGGGTCGCCACGCCCCACCGCCCCGGAGCCCGGCGGTTCAGGCGTAGGGCAGAAGCCTCTTCGCCCGCTTCTGAAAGCTGGGGTGCACCGGCACGTCCTTTTTCAGCCGGCGTTTGCGCTTCGCGGACTTGTGCTCGAGCTTGTGGACGTGGAAGGTCATCTGGCGCATGACCTTACCGGTCCCCGAGACCTTCATCCGCTTTGAAGCCCCCTTGTGGGTCTTCATCTTTGGCACTTGCCGAACCCTCCTCTACCGAACGCCCGGCTTCACTCCTCGGCGTCCGGGCCGCGCTGGCCCGGGCCTCGGCCATGACCGCGGCCTTGGGAGCGATGATAGCGATGAGATTGCGACCCTCGACCCTGGGGGGCCGCTCGATGACACCGACGTCTCCGACCTCGGCGGCGAAGCGCGCCACCAGCGCGCGGGCCAGGTCCTGGTGCACGATCTCCCGCCCGCGGAACATGATGGTGACCTTTACCTTGTTACCGTCTTTCAAGAATTTATGGGCGTTCCGGGCTTTGAAATCAAAATCGTGGTCGTCGATATTGGGGCGCATCTTGACCTCTTTGAGGTCGCCGACCCGCTGTTTCTTGCGCGCCTCCTTGTCCCGCTTGGCCTGCTCGTACTTGAAACGTCCATAATCCATGATGCGGCAGACCGGAGGCTTGGCCGTCGGCGCTACCTCGACCAGGTCGAGCCCCGCCTCCTGAGCCAGGCGGAGGGCGTCCCGAAACTGGACGACTCCCAACTGCTCACCTTCCTGGCCAATGAGTCGGACCTCCCTGACCCGGATCTGCTCATTGGTCCTCAGGTCTTTACTGATGCCTCCCACCTCCTTCCCGGCTTCATCCCGTCCCGCCCGAAAAGCCCGGAGAAAACGAAAGGCGGCGGAAAATCCGCCGCCTCCAGGGCTCACCAACGGCGCACCCACCCCACGGCGACCTCGAACCTGCGCCGAGCGGGCCTGCACCGACCGGAACCCGGACAGGCAACCGCCCTTGGCGGCGGCGTCGCCGGGTGAGAAGCGGGACGGCTTCTTCTTGCTGACTCGGACCTTGTGCGCTTATCAACTCTGCGGAAGCTGCCTCAGTATACCATGAGCCCCCGGCCCGGTCAAACCGCGGGGCCGGGCTAACCCGGGCACTTCGCTTCGGCGGCGACCATTGCGGCGAACTCATCGAGGCCGCGGGGGCCGAGGTCCCCTTTGCCGCGCTGCCTCACCGCCACGGTACCCGCCTCGCGCTCGCGGTCGCCCACCACGAGCATATAAGGCACCTTCTCCAGCTCGGCCTGTCTTATCTTGTATCCAATCTTCTCGTTACGGGAGTCGATTTCGACCCGGAGGCCGGCCGCCCGGAGGCGGGCCTTCACCTCCTCGGCGTAGGCGATGTTCCGTTCGTTGACAGGCAGCACCTTGACCTGGACCGGCGCCAGCCACACGGGGAAAGCTCCGGCGTAATGTTCCAGCAGGCTTCCGAGGAAGCGTTCCATCGACCCCAGGACGGTCCGGTGGACCATGTAGGGCCGGTGGGGCTGGTTGTCTTCTCCGGTGTAGGTCAAATCGAACCGCTCCGGCAGGTTGAAATCGAACTGGATGGTCGGCCCCTGCCAACCGCGATCGAGGGCGTCAATGAGCTTGATGTCTATTTTAGGGCCGTAAAAGGCGGCCTCACCGGGGGCCTTAACGTAGTTCTCCCCGCGCCGCACGAGAATGGCCTCGAGGACCCGTTCGGCCTCGCGCCAGCGGGCCGGGTCCCCCGCGTACTTCTCCATGTGCTCGGGGTCGCTGACCGACAGCTCCATCTGGTACCGGTCGAAGCCGAACGACTTCAGCATGAAGATAGCCAGGTCGATGACGCCTTCGACTTCGGCCTCCAGTTGATCGGGGCGACAGAAAATGTGGGCGTCGTCCTGGGTGAAGCCCCGCACCCGGAGCAGACCGTGGAGCGCCCCGGACCTTTCGTACCGATAGACCGTACCCAGCTCCGCCCAGCGCAAGGGCAGTTCGCGGTAGCTCCTCGTTTGCGACCGGTACATGAGGATATGGAACGGGCAGTTCATCGGTTTGACGAGATATTCCACCCCGTCGATGTCCATCCCCGAGTACATGTTGTCCTTGTACCAGCCGAGGTGACCGCTGGTCCGCCAAAGCTCGGCCTTGGCGATGTGGGGGCTGAAAACCATGTCGTAACCGCGGCGCAGGTGCTCGCGACGCCAGAAATCCTCGATGAGCATCCGGACCAGGCCGCCTTTGGGATGCCAAAGGACCAGCCCGGCTCCGGCCTCGTCGCTCATCGAGAAAAGGTCCAGGTCCCGGCCCAGGCGGCGGTGGTCGCGCTTCCTGGCCTCCTCCAGCAACTCGAGGTAAGCGTCCAGTTGAGATTTGTCCGGAAAGGCCGTCCCGTAAATCCGCTGGAGCATTTCGCGCTTCTCGTCGCCGCGCCAGTAGGCTCCCGCCACACTGAGCAGCTTGAAACCGTCGGGATTGATTTCGCCCGTGCGGTCCAGGTGGGGACCGGCGCAAAGATCGGTGAACTCACCCTGCGTGTAGGTCGAGACCGGCTCGCCCTCCGGGATGTCGCGGGCCAGCTCGACCTTGTACTTCTCCCCGGCCCGACCGAAAAAGGCCTCGGCCTCCGCGCGCGGCAGTTCCCGCCTGACGATGGGGTAATCCTCGGCGACAATCTTGCGCATCTCGGCCTCGATGGCCTCCAGGTCCTCCGGCGTGAACGGCCGCTGGAGCTCGAAATCGTAGTAGAAACCGTCGGCGATGGCCGGTCCGATAGCCAGCTTGGCTTCGGGGAAGAGGCGCTTGACCGCCTGGGCCATCACGTGAGCCACGCTGTGTCGATAAGTCTCCAGTTCCGCCATCCGATGTCTCTCCCTTCGCGGCCTGCCGCGAGCGCGTCGCGCGACCTTGCTTCTCAACAGTCTTGCTTGTCAACAAAAGACCTCCCGCCCGTCGGTAAGGGGCGGGAGGTCTGGTGACTTCCCGTGGTTCCACCCTCGTTGGTCTCAAGAAGCGCCGCTGGCCTTACCGTTGACGGCGGCCGTGACGGCGGCCCTCGAGACCCGCTCGGCTTAGACCTTTATCGGGGTCCAGGCGCCCGGCCTACTGGAGAGTCAAAGACTCCCTTTCGACCCGGTCCTCCGGGGTGGTTTTCGGGACTTGACGAGCCGGGGCCGCTTTCAGCCGGCGGCAGCCCCTCTCTTCGACTCGGCTCCGACCGCTTTCCGGGCGACCGGAAGCTGGGACCCTACTCGTCCCCGTCATCGGCCCAAATCGGCATAGTCCGACTTACCCTGGTTATGGAGCCATTATAGTGACCCTTGGGAAGGCTGTCAAACAAAACGGCGGTGTGTAACTGCGAAACCGGCGCAGGCGGGGGCGCCGGTCAAGACGGTGAAGGCGGTTTAGCCCGACGCGAACGGGAGGCGTGCCGGGACGCGCTGTCGCTCTCCAGCCGGGTCGGTCCGGCGCTTCGACCGGGTTGCCGGCAGACCTCGCAGCCGCGGCAAACGGTTATCCTCCCCTCGAACACGTGGCGGATGGTATCCAGAGCTTCCCGGCGTTCCAGGTCGCCCGGCGTGGGACAGTGCAGGATTATCCGTTCCGGAGCCAGAGTTATCAGCGCCGACACCAGGAGGTCGTCGGAGTTGACTTCTCCCTCGACCTCCAGGAACGACTCGGCCAGGTACTCTTTAGTCACCGTCGCCCCCTTTTCGTCCATGAGCCTGAAAGCGCCCTTGGGCTCGATGATGACGTGGACGAGTTTGAGCTTCGGCTCCTGGCTCTCGAGGAAGTAGCGGAGCAGGTTGATGAACTCCAGATACTCCTTTTCCATCAGGAATTCGTCGACGGCTTTCCCCACGGCTTCTCCCAGTTGTTCGCGGTATTCCTGGAGGCGGAAAATGACGAACCCATCGAGGTTTATCTCTTGCTCCGTGTTGAGGTAATCGAGGATGAGCCGGAGAACCTTGCCTTTGCGCTCGACCCGGCGGAACAGGTCTGGACGTCCGTCGGTCCGGCAGTCAAGGCTTCGGCTGGCCGAGGCCAGGATGACCCGCTGTTCGGCCGGCTCGAAATCGGCGTACTGCGCCTCGAGCAGTTGACGGAGCAGGTTCCTTTCCCAGTCGTTGACGATAAGATCGGAAAGAGCGTTGGCCATATAGTGTCTGAACATGACCCGCAGTCCGCTTTCATCGTGGACGGCCGACGGAGCGACGAGGCGACAGATGAAAAAGGTGACGTCTCCCTTCTTGACTTCCTCAATGGAGACGTCGAAGCCTTGCTGGGCCAGAAAACCGAACTCCAGCGACAGCCGGTCGCGCACCCTGCCGGCGTTCTCGGCTGTCCCTACTTTGATTTCTTCCACGATTGTCATTCGGCACTCCGTCCATTGACAAAACTGCCCGGGTCCGGGCCCGGGTGATGGACGTATATGTACCCGGCCGGCATCGCTTTCATCCCGCGGCGGCAGCGACCGGGAGCTTCGACCGCCGGGCCGGGCATTCCGCCGACGGACCCAGTGCTCGTCGTAAGGCACAGACCGGTGTCGGTTTACCGCGTCGCTGGACCTATGCTATAATACGCGTGCGAACGCGGGCGGTTAGCTCAGGCGGTCAGAGTACCTGCTTGACATGCAGGGGGTCACTGGTTCAAGTCCAGTACCGCCCACCACCTGAAACCCTTGTGCCGCAAGGCTTTCCGGCCTTGCGGCTTTTGTTTCGGTCGCTTGTCGAAGTGCGTTTGGGGTAATTCGGGAGTAGTTTTTCAGGTCAGCGGCGCCGGCTACGACAGAAGCCGAGTCCCCCTGTCACTTCTTGTGTCAAGGGGGATTGCCCGTTGTTTTCGGGTGGCGTAGGGTATCACTAATAAAGGCGCTCCCGAGGCGCCTACCACCACGAACGGGGTGACCTGCATGTCGGGCAAGCACGCCAACGGTGAAGAGGCAAAGCCTGGACGAAGGCCCAAGGTCGGGTCCGACTGGGGGCCCGACCGGACTCACGGCTCGTCGGAGGTACACGGTCCGCAGCGACGCGCCTCCGGAGACCCGAGAACATTAGTCGCCATTGACAATCCCGACGACGTCGACCTCTATCGCCACGACGGCCCGCCGCCGGGCTTCTCGCAAGCGCGGCTGGCCAAACCGCCCAAGCGCACCCCGGACAACCCCGCTCGAGAAGACGATTGAACGACCGAGGGACTCACGCGAAAGGAGACCTGCCGGTGGAAACTCCCGAGATGGACCAGTTCAAGAGCGTTTTGGTGCGGGCGGTCGGCCTGGCTCAAGGCATGGGCCTCTCCGACGACTCCATCGCCTCTCTCACCCTCCGCCTTGGCGACTTTCTGTCGCGTTTCGTCGACCCGGCGGACCGTGAACAACGCCTTCTCAAAGAACTCTGGGACGTAGGCAACGAGAGCGAACGGCGCACCCTGGCCCGGCTCATAGCCAAGATGCTCGCCGAGGAGAAAAAGCCCAAACACTGATAGCCTCGCTCGAGTAGCCTCCCTCCAGCTTCGGGAAACTACGCCCGGCCCCGTCCACGGCCGCGTCGGCCGCGACGGGAGACGAGAGCGACGACACCGGGAGGTAGAGAAGATGGCGATGGAGAGGCGTCCCTGGGGTCCCCCGGGACTCCGCCGCCGCGGACCAGTCGGGCGGTTTTTCGATTACGGACGCGAGACCCTCATGTGGCCGTTCTGGACCGGTTTCGGCGGGGGGCCCGGCTGGGGGCTGGTGGAGCCGGCGGTGGACGTATTCGAGACGGACGAACAGATGGTTGTAAAAGCGGAGCTGCCGGGGCTCGACCCGCGGGACCTCAAGGTCACTGTGACCGAGGACCTCGTCAGCTTCCGGGGCGAGACGACCGAGGAACACGAAGAAAAGGAAGAAGGCTACCACTGGCGGGAGAGGCGCCACGGACTGGTGCAACGGACAATCCCTCTAGCCAAGAGGGTCGATCCCGATACCGCCAGAGCGTCTTTCCGCAACGGTATTCTGACCATCCGGGCCCAAAAAGTCGGAGCCGACCGGGGGCGCGTGGTTAACGTAGAGGTCGAGAGCGACAAAACCGGCTACGAGCAACACTGACCCCCGGCTGAGACCCCGAACCCGACTCGAATCCGGCCCCACTCCACTGCGGCGCGAGTCGACGTGAGAAGGGGACCGCTTCGGCGGTCCCCTTCTTTCGCCTGTGTTCTCTCGCTTGTTCCGTCTGCTTTTCTCGCTTGTTGCGTCGCCTGGTGCAGCGCGGCACCCGCTCCCGACCGGGAGCTCCCCGGGTCAGAACCTCCGTAGATTCTGGTTGCCCGGTCCGAGGTTCTCGGTTCCGGTCGGCCCTCCGGCCAGGCGTGAGCTGATAGGGCCGCCTCCAATCCTGCCCGGACCAACGGTACCCGGACCAACCGTACCCGGACCACTGGGGCCCGGACCACCCGGAGTCGCACCGAAGGAGCCGAACGTGCCGCCGAAACCGCCGGACGGGGCGCCGTAGCCGCCGCCACCTCCGCCTCCGTAGCCTCCCCGTTGGCCGCTGAAGCCGCCGCCGTACCCGCCGCCGTACCCGCTGAAGCCGCCGCCGTAGCCTCCGTAGCCCCCCGCGGGATTGTATCCACCGCCGTAACCCGGCCCGGTCGTCGGAACGCCTTGACCGACCGCGCCGACCGTGCCGGCCGTACCGGTCGCACTCTGCACGTTCAACAGCTGGCTCTGCGGCGCCGTCTTGACGTCGTACCACCCGTGGCGATTCATTTCCTGCCAGACCCGGAAGGCGGCGTCACGCTCTTCCGCATGGATTTGCATGAGATCCCGCCTCACATCGGGTGTGGCTGCTTCCAGGACACTGTCGTCGTAATACTTCGTGACGCTCTTCTGGCTGAAAAGACAGTCGGCCATGACGTTCTTGTCGCCCAGCGGCGATGTCCCCGACCATCCTACACTCACTTAATGACCTCCTTCCACAGACTGGCCCAGTTCTTTAACTTCGACCTACCGGCCCATGGACGCCGTCGAGGAGATTCCGACGCCGGATACCTGACCGCCGGGCGCCGGACCGATGCCCGCCGTTTGGCCGACACCCGCTGCGGTCGTCGTGGCTCCCAGACCCAGAGCCGCATCCACCTGCTGCCTTAAAATGTCATAGTGACGCTGGTGCAAGGCCTGGATATCCATCAGGATGCGCCGGCACTCCGGGTCAGTGACTTGACTCGCGCAGGTGCCGAACTTGGCGATGAGAGTCTCCTCCAGATGCAGCCCTTCCTCGATCCGGGTCGCCTCACGCGTGGTCAAACCGGGCAAGTTCCCGCCTCCTTCCGGTGATAGTCGGAGGCCGGACCCCGCGCCGTGCGGACGCCCCTGCGCCCGAACGAACGGCGACGCCCGGGGTCCGGCTCCACCGGTTAGAGTGGCCGCAGCCCGGCCTCCTATCCGCGGGTGATATTGGCTGGAGCGGAATACAGCTGGGTCGGTACCGATGACGTTGGTCCCGGCGGGTGAAATTGGCACCGCACCCCGCTCGGCGAACGACCGGCGGGCGGCTAGCAAGACGCCGAGACTGGAAAGCTACAATCCTGGTATGAGGGCGGCTGAGTCGTTACGAGAAAAAGGGACGTCCCCGGCCGGCTACTGGGCCGGCTATTATGAGACCCTGCGGGCGAGAGTCGACGGTTGGCTTTCCCGTCACGCCGGTCCCCGCTTCAGAAACTATCGCCGGGTGCTGTTTCTTGTCCCCGACGTCTTCGTGCTGGTCTTCCGTTTGGCCCGCGACCGCCGCGTGAGCTTCTTGAACCGATTGCGGCTGTGGGGGCTGTTACTCTACATCCTTTCGCCCGTGGACATCAATTTGGATTTCATCCTGCCCTTCGGTCCGCTCGACGACCTGGCTCTGTCGCTGGTAGTGCTCAATGAGGTCTTAGAGAGCACGCCCGATTACCTCTTGCGGGAACACTGGCCCGGAGAAGGCGACGCCATCGACGTGCTGAAAGGCCTAACCCGGATTCTCCGGCGGCTGAAGGCGCCCCCGGCCTCACCGTGACCAGCCCGGCCGGCCCCGCCGACCCGCCCGGAGCCCCGGCCGACCTAACCGGCCTAATGGATGTCGACCGGGGTCTTCTCGGGCACGGTGTTATAGAACCAGCGGGCGTCGTCCATCGAAAGGCGGATACAGCCGTGGGAGGCCGGATGACCAAGCTTGGCGGCCTCATCAGGAAGCACCGCACCGTAGCGGTCAGTGGGGACACTGTGGAATAAATAGACCCCCCAGCCTTGGAACGAAACCCACCATTTGCCACCCTCTTGGTACTTCTCGGAGAAGAAGAACTCACCGCGGTTTTGCAGCTCAAAGCGCCCGGTCGGTGTGGGGCTCTCCGGCGTGCCGGCGGAGCAGACCATAACCCTAACCTCTTCGCCGTCGAGATAGACGCGTACGAGCTGCTCAGCCAGCGAAACGTCGACGTAATAGCGTTTACGCGCGTCGGCCGGAACTGCGGGGCCGGTTCCGCTCGGAGCGGAGCCCTCCCCTCCCGAGTCGCCCTCACCGGCCACACCGTCATGGCCCCCCGGGTCGGTGCCGGCGTCCGTGGCGGCGGGCGGCGGGTCCGTCCGGCCCACCGACGCGGACGGCTGAAGGGCCCCGAGGGACAACGGCTTGGCAACCCTGCTCGAAGCCATTACTGCCAGGAGAAAAAGCGCGACGGTTAGAAGTGAACGAGCGCGTCCAGACAGAAAGATTCCCCCCGGTGACAGAGCACCCTCCCGGGGCTTTCGACGGGCGGGGACCGTTTCCTGGCGGTCGTCCCGCGGTCGACCCTACGGAAGAAGGTGGCCGGCTTGGCCGACGGCGAGGCTTCCCGCCTGCAGCGAGTGGCCGACGCTCTCATCCGCCACCTGCAGGACGTGCACGGTTTCCAGGGCCTCCGCCTCGAGCTGACGACCCGCGCCGGAGAGCGGCTGGCCTACCGCATCCTTCCCGCCCCTTACGGCGAATCCCGCACGGCGACGGCCGGCTCCCGCGGAGCACCGGCGACGGCTTTGCGGGGCGACGTCCGTCTCCGGGTCATCCCTCTCACCGATGACGGCCGGCCCCGGTCCACCGGGGCTCGGCGCCTGAACCTCGCCGAGGTCGAAAGCCTTCTCCGCGAGACTCTCCAGCGGGACGCCAGCGGCTGGGCCGTCAGCGTCGCGGGGACCACGGGCCTGCAGGCCTGGTTCGGCCCCGATAGCGTGAAGATTCGTTTTCAGCCGGCGGCCGAGGCGGCTCCGCTCGTTCCCGTCGGCCACCCCGCGGCCGCACCCCCGCCGGTCGCGTGCGCGCCAAGACCGGCGGCGCCCGCCTCATCGAACGAAATCCTCCCGGCCGACGAGGCGCGACCGCTGCTCGAGGGTCTCGACATGGCCGGTCCGGACGGCCGCCTCCGGCGGGACGAGTTGCGGAAATGGAACCAAATCGTTCACTTCCTGCGTCTTCTCGAGGGGCCGCTCGCCAGGCTGCCGAGCGGACGCCGGCTTCTGGTCGTGGACTGCGGCTGCGGCAAATCGCAGCTTCTTTTCGCCCTCAACTACTGGCTGACCTACCGGCAAGGACGGCAGGCTTTGTTTATCGGGCTCGACGCCGAACCCCGCGCGGTCGCCGCCGCCCGCCGTCTCCAGGACAGACTCGGCTGGAGTAACATGGAGTTCGTCCAATCCGAAATACAGGCCTGGGTCCCGCCCGGCCCGCCGGACATTGTCCTTTCCTTGCACGCCTGCGACACCGCTACGGACCAGGCCATCGCTCTCGGCCTGAAAGCCGGTTCGAAGGTCATTGTGGCCGTCCCCTGCTGCCAGCACGAACTGGCCCGACAGGTTAAACACGAGAAGCTGGACGGTATCCTGGCCCGGCACCCCATTCTCCTCAATCGCTTCGGGGACTGGCTCACCGACGGTCTGAGGGTTCTGGCCATGGAGGCCTTTGGCTACTCCGTGGACGTTCTCGAGTTCGTCTCGCCTCTGGACACACCCAAGAACATCATGCTCCGCGCCGTGAAGACCAGGGGTCCGGACCGCCGGGCTTTCGAGCGCTACCGCGAAATGTGCGGGTATTTCGGGGTGAGCCCGGCCCTGGACCGTCTTCTCGCCGGGGCCTGGCCCGCCGAAGCCGCCTCTCCTAAGTGAGCCCGACTTCGCGGTGGACCTCTTTCAGCCTGGCGGCTGACTTGCGCAGAGCCTCCAGTTCGTCCGGCGCCAGGGCGAGCGGCAGCGGATCCTGCCGGCCCCGGGCGTCGACGACTGCCGGCAGGCTGAAGCAGTTCGGCCCTTCGAGCCCGTAGACTCCTTCCACCATCCCCGAGACGGTCAGGACCGACCGCTCGTCGCGCAGGACGGCTTCGACAATGCGGGCGACGGCGATGCTCGGGGCGAACTGCGTAGCCCCCTTGCGCGCGATGATGCCGGCCCCCGCGTTGACGACTTTGTCCACCACCTCGGCCCGGTCCGGCTGGGGTATCCCGCGCTCCCGGCAGTAATCCGCGATGGGCAGGCCGGCCACCGAGGCCAAAGACCACAGGACGACCTCGGAGTCGCCGTGCTCGCCGACCACATGGGCGTGAACGTTACGGGGATCGACCCGGCAGTGCCGGGCCAGCAGGCTCTTGAACCGGGAAGTGTCCAGGACCGTCCCGCTGCCCATTACCTGGCCCTCGCGGACGTCGGCCATCCGCACGGCCGCGTAAGTTATGACATCGACCGGGTTAGTGACGATCACGTAGACGGCTTCCGGGCAGTAACGGAGGGCGCGCGGGAAAGTCTGCTTGAGGATGTCCAGGTTCTGGCGCGCCAGGCTGAGCCGGGATTGGCCCGGAGCCCGCGGGACTCCGGCCGCGAAGACGACGACCGCCGAACCCACGGTATCCGGATAGTCCGCCGCGTAGATGTTGACCGGTTTGATGAAGGCCGCCGCATCGGCCAAATCCCACGCCTGGCCCTCGGCCCGCCTCCGGTCCACGTCGATGAGGGCCAGTTCCGTGGCCAGCCCTCCGGCCGCCAGGGAGAAGGCGACCGAAGCGCCGACCGTCCCGACCCCGACGACGGTAACCTTGGCCCCTCTACGGTCCATGGTCGCCAGATCCTTCACCCCGGCTAGTATCCCCAACCGGCGGCGCCTGATGGCCTCGGGGACGCCGGGCGCGCGACCGGGCGGGCGGCGGTCAGGCCGAGCGGCCGCCGACCGCCGGCGAGAGGTCCCGGAGGACCTGGAGAGCTTGAAGGTAGAGGCCGGCCTCGAGCCGGGTCTTGATAATCGCGCAGCCGAGCGGGTCGGGACGCAGGAGGTCGCCCGTGGCGGCCCAGGCGTTGGCGTGGCAGCCGCCCGAGCAGCGGTAGCGGGCCCAGCAGGAACGGCAGGCCGGTTTAGACCCCAGCCACAGCCGCCCTACGGCCGCGTCTTGAGGTCCGTACCGGAGCCGGCCGTCCAATCGTCCCAGCGAGAAACCGGATTGCCCGACGAACTGGTGGCAAGGGAAGACCTCTCCGTCGGGCGTTACGGCCAGGTATTCCCGCCCGGCGCCGCAACCACGCACCCGTTTGGCGTAGCACGGTCCGGCGTCGGTCTCGGTGATGAAGTGGAAGAATCTGATGCGCCGTCCGGCCCGGGCCTTCGCGTCCAGGTAATCCGCCAGACGCACGTACTCCTCGCGAAGGCGCGGCAGATGCTCCGGCCGGAGCGCCCAAGCGGCCGACCCGCCGCCGACGGCCGGTTCCAACGAGATGTTCGTAATCCCCTGGTCGGCGAGATAAGCCACGTCGGCGGTGAAGTCAAGGTTGAAAGCCGTGTAGGTCCCCCGCACCCAGTAGTCCCGGGACCCGCGCCGCTCGAGGAACGCCAGGATATTGTCGAGGACCGGCCGGTGACTCCCGCGCCCCCCGGCGAAGCGCCGCATCCGGTCGTGCACCTCGGGGCGGCCGTCCAGGCTCAATACCACGTTATCCATCGTTTCGGCCAGATAGGCCGCTTCGTCCGGACCCAGCGACGCCGCGTTGGTCGTCAGAGTGAACGAAAGCCGTCGCCCCGTCTCGGCCGCGCGCCGGCGCCCGTAGTCCACCGTCTCCCGGACGACTTCGAAGGCCAGCAGCGGCTCGCCGCCGAAGAAGTCGATGTCGAGCGACGGAGCGTCTTTCGCCTCGGCGAGAAGGAAGTCCACGGCCTCCCGGGCCACGGCGGCGCTCATGAGGCTGCGCCTGCCCCCGAAACGACCCGTCCCGGCGAAGCAGTACCGGCAGCGCAGGTCGCAGTCGTGAGCCACGTTGAGACAAAGGGCCCTCAGGCCGGGCGTCCAGGACGGCGGGACCTCCGGGTCGAGTTCCGGCTCCGCCAGAGGGTCCGGTCGGGTCAGAAGACCGGTAGCGGGGTCAGTGAGAGGTTCCAGTTCCTGGAGACACCGGTCGGCCGCCGCGGACCCGTAGCGCGCCGCCAGACGCCGCCTAACCCGACCGGGCCCGGCGCCGGAGACAATCAAGCCCAGCGCGTCCCAGCCGACCTCGTCCGTTACGAGAAGGCTGTCCGTGACCGGGGCGAAGGCCAGGCCAAGGCGCCCCACGCGGAAAAGATGGACATCTACTTCGGGCAGCGCTGGTTACCTACCGTGCAGGAAGTCTTGCAGGCCGATTGGCAGGAAACCTGGCAATCACGGCAGTGCACCGAGTCCGATTCAGGCTGCAGCCGTCCCCCGGACACGACCAGGATGTGACGGGTCGGGCGCGAAAGCGCCTGTTCCGGGGTCGCACCCACGCCGGCAGCGGCGCGGTCGGCATTCGTCAAGGTCACAACGGATAACTCCCTTCGAACGATGTGGCCACCCGGCGGCGGGCGGGCCGACCATGGGAATTCACCGGGAGCCCGGGCTTTCCTGCCCGGCTTTCTTCCCAGAAACCCCAGCCTACCTTCCACAAAGCTATGTGACCGCCCAAAAGCCTAGACTCAGCTCTCGGCAGCCTTTCCCGTTCGCAGCCTTTGCCTGTCATCTAGACTCTGAACTCGACGATGTCACCGTCTTCGAGGACATAATCGCGCGGGACCAGCTGCCCGTCGAAAGTCCGCCGGCCCCAGACCTTGGCCGCTTTCAGGTTACGGGCGAAGTCCTTGTGGACCGCCGCGGCGGCCTCGAGAACCGTAGCCCCTCGGGGTACGGTGAACGGAGCCGACTTATCCACCTTCTTCCCCGGGGCCTTGGTGTAGACGCGAATCTTGCCCAGCAGGCCGAAAAGCCAGCCCCGGAGCTCGTCGAGCCCCCAGCCGGCGGCGGCCGAGACGGCGATGATCGGGAGCGCCGGGCAGACTTCCCGCAGTACCTCCAGTCGGCTCACCGCCCCGGGGGCATCGAGCTTATTGGCCACGACGATGGCGGGCCAGCGCTTGACCCGGGGACCCTGCCGCTCGCGGGTCTCGGGCGAGCCCTCGGCCGCTCCGGTCCCCCCGCCCTCGGGCGCCCCCGAGAGCGGCCCCGGAGGCGGACCGGCGAGCTCGCCCTCGCCCATCGCCGTGGGCTCAAGCGGGGCAGTCCCCTCCGTCGCGGGCGGGGGGTTCCCGGGGCAAAGCCAGGTCTTCTGCCTGGCCAGAAGCTCGAAAGTCCTCCCGGTCTCGTCCAAGAGGTCGTCGCTGGCCAGGCTCAGGACCACGGCCAGAGCGTCCGCGGAGCGGATAGTGCCCGCAAGCCAGGGCGGTGAGAGCTCGGGGTCGTACGGGGGCAGGTCGACCAGCTGTACGGCCACGTTCTCCCAGCCGACCATACCCGGCTGCGGCGACCGCGTGGTGTAAGGGTAGTCGGCGACCTCCGGCTCGGCGTTGGACAGAGCGGCCAGCAGAGCCGATTTGCCGGAATTGGCCGGTCCCACGAGGGCCACCTGGCCCGCGCCCTCCCGTCTCACCGTGTAGCTCAAGCCGTGTTTGACCGCGGCCGCCCTTTTGGCCTGCTGTATCTCATCACGGATCCGCGAGATGCGACGCTTGATGTCGGCCTGCATCTTCTCGGTGCCCTTATGCTTGGGGATGGTCGAGAGCATCTCCTGGAGGGCGGCGAGCTTGTCCTCCAGGGTCTCGGCCTCCCGGAAGCGGGCCTCGGCCAGACGGTATTCCGGCGTCAGATTAGCGGGCACACTCGGCACCTCCGCGGTTGTCCGGCTCACCACGCCATAGGATGTCTGACCTGAGGCCCCATTTGAACCAGGCCCGGGCCAGGAAGTACCCAAGCCGACCCGCGGCGGGCGAAATGGGCCTGAGCCTTGTCCCCCGGCCCACGTGCCGCAGGCGGCGGTCGTGGTCGAGACGGCTCGGCCAGGGGAAGAAAAGCCGCCCTAAGCCGCGGGGCGACAGGTCCAGCCCCTGCCGGCGGTAGGCCTCCCAGACGAGAGAGGAGCAGGTGTACTCCGACGGGGGCTCACCCGGGCCGCCGGGCCATCCCTTGAGAATCCCGGCGGCGGGACGTCGGCAAAAGGGCTTGCCGACCTGCGACCTGGCGAATTCAGCCGCCGCGCGCCTAGCGTCGGCCGGGAGGAGAGGTCGGAGCACCAAGAGGTCGACATAAGACTCGAACGCACGCCGGCTGGTGAAACGCACCCTTTGCCAAAGCAGGGTACGGTCGCCCCGGCGAGCGGCCCCGCGGACAGGTAGGTTCACCGCGTCGACGAAAGCCCTCGAATCGTCGCCGCCCACGTAGATGGCCACGTGCGACCAAAAGAGCGTCGCCTGGAGCCAGACCGGGTCGGACGGGTTGGCGACCAGGATAAGGTCGCCCGGCTCGAGCCGGGCGAAATCCAAAGAGTTACGCAAGCGGAAGAGTCGGCGATAGCGACGGCTGCGCGCGCGCCGCCCCCGCCCGGCCCGCCTCGACCGGCCGGGGGCGCGGCGGTTGGCGGAAAACCCGAGCGGCAAAGCAACCCCTCCCTGGCGGCTGCTCCCCATTTTCGGCTCCCGGGCGGGGTATCCCTCCTGGAGGCGACACGGCGGGGCGGGGCGGCCATAGCCCTTCGGCCACCCGCGCGGTATAATTCGTCCGGTCGGGCGCAAGTCCGGTCGCCTTGCCCAATCACGCCTTTCCTGGAGGGTGTGCCTTGCCGACGTCACTCGTGTCCCTCAGCGTCCTGGACTTCCTGGCTAAGCTGGCTTCCAGCGAACCCGCCCCCGGCGGCGGTTCAGCCTCGGCTCTGGCCGTGGCGGCGGCCGCGGCCTTGGTGGAGATGGTCGCCCGCCTCACCGTGGACCGGGAGCAATTCGCCGCGGTGAAGGCGGACATGGATGCGGTACTGTCGGCCGCGCCCGATCTGCATCGCCGGGCCGTCGCCTTCGTGGACAAAGACACCGAGGCTTTCGAGGCCGTGATGAGGGCCCTCCGTCTTCCCAAAGCCACCCCGGAGGAAAAGACCGAGCGGCGCCGGGCTGTCGAAACGGCGACGAAAGGCGCGGCCGAGGTGCCGCTCCGCGTCGCGGCTATCGCCGCCGACGTGCTGTCCCTCGCCAGGATTGTGGCGGAGAAGGGTAACCCGAGCGCGGTCACCGACGCCGGCGTGGCCGGTCGGCTCGCTCTGGCGGGGGCGGAGGGAGCGGCGCTGAATGTCCGCATCAATCTGGGCGGCATCCAGGACATGGAATTCTGCGGCCGCGTTACCGAGGAACTGGACGGCACCCTCGAACGGGTCCGACGGCACGCGGCGGCGGTAGACGCCGCCGTGCAGCGCCGCCTGGGGCTTAATTCGTGACGTCGCTCCGGAGCCGGCCCAAAAGGCTAGGCCGTGTGTTCGCGGACGAAATCCCAGTAGGCCTGACGCACGGCCGTAGTCACCGGCCCCGGAGCCCCGCCGCCGATGGGTTTCCCGTCAATTCTCACGAACGGGACGACGGTGAGGACCGAGCTCGAGAGAAAGACCTCATCAGACGCCAACAGGAAATCCCGCTTGAAAGACTCAACCCGGACGGGGACTCCTAAGGCGGCGGCCAGCTCCAGCACGCGACCGCGCGTGATGCCCTCCAGAATCCGACCGTCAGCCGGGGGGGTGTACAGTGTGCCGTCCTTGACGGCGAAGACGTTGTCACTCGCTCCCTCGAGCACCGTCCCGTCGTCTTCGACGAAGATGGCGTCGTCGGCCTGGGCTTTGATCGCCGCGTGCTTGGCCAGTACGGTCGGCAAAAGCGCCACGGCCTTACAGGCGCACAGGCGCCACCGGTTGTTCGGTACAGTGATGGCCGTGAAATAAGGGGGCGGCGGCGTGGTCACGGCCCGGACGGTCATCACCAACGTCGGTTTGAGACCCGGCGGGGCGGCGTGTTGCCGGCGGCATGCGCCGCGCGTTACCTGGAGGTAAAAAGCCGCCTCAGGGACGCCGCTCCGCGCGTAAAGGTCGCGGCAGACCTTCTCGAGTTCGGCGAGAGGCATCGGCAGAGGAAGGTCCAGCATCCGCGCGCTCCGCTCCAGCCGCGCCAAATGCCGGTCGAGGTCGATGAATTTCGAGTTGAACGTGCGGACAACCTCGTAGATGCCGTCCGCGAACTGGAAACCCCGGTCTTCGACACTCACCACAGCTTCTTCGACGCTCGTGATGCGACCGTTCACATAGGCTAGTTCGGGCAAGCGGGTCCATCTCCCTACCAGGTCTCTTTAGTGACTTCGCCGGCCGAACGGTCGCTCCTCCGGCCCGGCGGTCCAACGCCGGGCCTCGCGGTCGGTAGCCCCCGGGTCAGGCCGCCAAATCGGGGGGCCGGCGGTCTGACCCGGGGCCTTTGCCTCGAGGGATTTGACAAGGATTTGACTTGATAGACACACTCGGGATAATCTACAGTCGGGAAGCAAAAAGAAAGCGGAAAGGCATTAGACGAAGGAACCTGCGGACCGCCGGGGTGGTGGAACAGGCAGACGCGGCAGACTTAAAATCTGCTGGCCCTAGGCCGTGCGGGTTCGACCCCCGCCCCCGGCACCATGCCGACTAGTGAGCCCGAGCAATCGGATTTGGTTGAGGTCAGTAAACTCAGGAAACGAAGAACGAGGCGGGCCCGTCACGGGCCCGCCTCGTGAGCTTTCGTCTCCGCCTCGGCGCCTCGGCCTCCGTGCGCCCCAGCCGACTACTGGCAGGTGGAGCAGGTGCCCCCCGAGCAAGTGCTGCAGCTTCCCCCGCTCGACGCCTTCGCCGCTCCGGTCCCACCGTTGGGGACCAGGCCGGTAAAAACAGACATGCAGCGCTTCAAATCCTTGGAGTGGCATTTCGGGCACACCAGGCTGCTTTCTTCCTCGCTCGAGAAAACCAGGGTCTCGAACTTGCTACCGCACTTGGCGCAACGGTATTCGCGGATGGGCATGCCGTCCTTGGCTCCCCCTTTGAAGAGTTTTGTTTATAACGTGTTTACAGCTAGCAACAACCGGCCCCCTCACGAGGGCCGGTCATTGACTCTTGGAGGCGACATCCGGATTCGAACCGGAGAATAGAGGTTTTGCAGACCTCCGCCTTACCACTTGGCTATGTCGCCTCAACTCACCATGAACGCCCGACCTTGCGGCAGGCGAAGACTTATCTGGAGCGGGAGGCGGGATTCGGACCCGTGACCCTCGCCTTGGCAAGGCGATGCTCTACCCCTGAGCTACTCCCGCGGACTGGTGCCGCAGGCCAGAATTGAACTGGCGACACGGGGATTTTCAGTCCCCTGCTCTACCAACTGAGCTACCGCGGCACTATGGCGGAGGCGACGGGATTCGAACCCGCGATCTTCTGATCGACAGTCAGATATGTTAGGCCAGGCTACACCACGCCTCCGCGACTTGAAGCCAACCCTAAACTTGGTGGGCGCAGCAGGGCTCGAACCTGCGGACCTCCTCGGTGTAAGCGAGGCGCTCTCCCAGCTGAGCTATGCGCCCCGGCAGAGCCCACCTAAGATTATTCTTTTCAAGGTGCCGCCGCGAGCCCGCCGGGCCCGAGCGCATTACAAGTATAACGAGTCGGCCGCGGGACTGTCAAACCCTTCGCGTCATCCGAGAAGCCCAGCCGCCATAGGATGTCAAGCGTCTTACGTCCGCGAGGAGGCCGCCGGCATGGTCCACGACCGAATCCCGAGGTGCCTCTATGAACATCCGGTTGTAGAGTACATCCCTCTCGAGGTCGCGACGGTCGCGACCGGTCCCATTCCTCCCGCCAAGCGGGCTGCGGGCGTCGGAGAGCGTCCCGAATTCTACGCCCTCACCGACCGAGCTGTCTGGAATGCGGCGCTGGCCGCTCACCGCTACGCCTTTCCCGACCCGTCCGTCCTGGGCCCGCCGGACACGCTGCCGTCAAGCCGCCCGACCATCCCGTTTCTGGCCGTCGGCTTCCGGGTGGCCGCGGCAATCTACCGCGCTTGTAAGGTCAGCCTGGCGGTCGGAGCCGTAGGTCCCGTATACCAGCTGTTCACTCTCCCAGTCAAGTATTTCTACAAAACCAATATAGATTTCGCAGCTTACAGTCCTTCCGGAGCTCTGCTGGCCGAAATCCGTTCGGTGGCGGCGGGCCCGAGGTTCCGCCGGTCGCCCGGACAGGCCCGCTGAGACGGTCGGATTAGGGGCCCGGCGACCAGGCCCGGCGGCACGGTCGGGCAGCAGAGCGCGGCACGAAGGCCCGGCGGAAGGGCCAACAGGAAGGCGCGGCGGGAAGGCCCGGCGGTAGGGCCCGGTCAGGCGGAAGCAGAGGGGGCGGTCTTTTTATCCGGGGCCGCCCCCTGCGTCTCGTCCCCGCCCGCCCCGGCCGTCTGTCTCAACCGGCCGAAGGGTCGGTAGCGATGCATACGTTTATCTGCACCGACTCGGTGACTTTCACGAACAGCTCGAGAACAACGCGTTGGTTAACCACGCGGTAGAGGTCGTCGCCCGGCCCGTCGTAGTATTCGCCGAGCGGGCAATCCGGCGTCTCGTGGATGAGCACCCACCCGACGTGGTCGATGGTCGGATGCACCTGCGCCGACATACCGGGTTCGGCGTTTGGTACCTCGACGACGGCCGAGAACGGGATATCCACCGCCTGGTGCCGGACGACGTCGTTGGGACCGACGTAGAAGATCTGTTTATGGATGGAGCCGTTCACCAGGACCTTGCCTCGGATAACTTCGCTGTCGACGTCGGTGACGAAAGCAAGTATGTCCTGGACCTTCTTGGCCGGCACGTCCAGACAGACCTGGTCCTCGACGAGAACTTCCTTCGTATTCTCGCCGGCCACGCGGCCGACCTTGATGAGCGGACCCTGCGGATCCGTCGCGAGCATAGTCTGGGCCGTCTCCGTGACTTTGGTGAAGACGGACAGGACTACCCGCTGGTTGACGTCGTCGTCATTGAGGTGGTAGCTGGTTTTCGCGACGGAGATGTCCACGTC
>Ga0315298_1004511_pt1 | contig 20759 bp, 18 predicted proteins | sample WHS_1_MG_FD_203077 | JGI IMG/M metagenome (GOLD analysis project Ga0315298, IMG submission 203077) | Extremophilic microbial mat communities from Washburn Hot Springs, YNP, Wyoming, USA - WHS_1_MG | ecosystem: Environmental > Aquatic > Thermal springs > Hot (42-90C) | place: USA: Wyoming...
TTCGTGGCTTCCCGGTGGGGAAACTGATCGTGGAAGAAAAGGTCGACATCGCGCGGGAGTTGTACGTATCGGTGACCTATGACTCCTCGGCAAAGGCGCCCGTGGTCATAGCCAGCGCACACGGAGGTGTGGACATCGAGGAGGTGGCAGCTCGAGACCCGGGTCTCATTTATACCTGCCAGGTAGATCCCTTTAGGGGATTCTCTCCCTACCAGTCAAAGGAAATTTGGAGCGAGTTAGGCTTGGAAGGCAACGACCTTCGGAGCGCCACAGATATTTTGGTGAGGATATACGACGCATTCGAGAAATCCGACGCTAGTATCTTGGAGGTCAACCCGCTGGCTGTCACGCGGGACGGCAAGGCCGTGGCGGCGGCGGTGCTGATGGGCGTGGATGACGACGCTTTGTACCGGCATCCGGAGCTTCAAGGTCTGGTCGAGCCGGGGAGCGACCGTTCTTGGAGACCTATGACTGCTCTGGAGAAGCAAATAGTCGAGGTAGACCAGGCCGACCCGTACCGTGGTACGGCTCGCTATACTGAAATGGACGATGGGGATATCGGCTTCTTCTGTGGTGGAGGTGGTGGCAGTCTGCTGATGTTCGACACTCTCCGGAAATATGGCGGAGCGCCGGCGAACTACACCGAGTTTGGCGGCAATCCTACAGAGCGGAAGGTGTACGGTCTGGCCAAGGGAATCCTTTCCAAACCTGGCGTGAAGGGTTTCTTCCTGTCAGCTAACATCACCAACAATACACAGACTGACGTCGTAGCTGAGGGGATAATCAGGGCATTCAAGGACATGGATATCAACCCCGCCACCTATCCAGTGGTGATTAGGCTGGCCGGTGTGAACGAGCCCCGAGCAAAGGAATTGTTCGACGCCGCCGGGATCGAGTACCACGGCGACGACGTAACGATGGAGGACGCAGCAAGGCTTATGGTGGAAAAGATGAAGAAGGCCTACCCGGGCTATGGCTCGGCGTAGAATATCTTCTGGCGGCGCTTTGGGATATTCAGCCTGGGTACGGTTAAAGGGAGTAGTTTCTCGATATTTCCCGTTCCTGCACAACGCAAGGGCAGCATTGCTACCTGTCCGTGCTGGCCGTGAGAGCAGGGTTGATGCCACAGAGTCGTCTGATCGTTGAATGTGGAGGACGTTGACAAATGGCGATACTGGTCGATCGAACTTCCAGGATAGTGATTCAGGGTATAACCGGGCGAGAGGCCTCGATGGTCACGAAGCACTCGTTGGACTATGGTACGCAAATCGTGGCCGGAGTGACTCCGGGCAAGAGGGGTCAGGATGTTCACGGTGTACCCGTTTACGACACGATTAAGCAGGCCTGTCGGGAGCACGAACTCAACACCGCCGTGGTGTACGTGCCACCGGCGTTTGCCTACGATGCCGCTTTGGAGGCTATCGACAACGGCATGCGCCTTGTTGTCATTATGACTGAGCGCATACCTCAGCAGGATGTGGTCAAGCTACTGTACGTCGCCGAGCGTGCCGGCTGTTCTGTCGTGGGGCCAAACTCTGTCGGAATAATCAGTCCGAGTGAGAAAGTGAAGGTGGGCGCTATTGGCGGTGACAACCCAACACGCTGTTTCGTCCCAGGCGCGTTCGGAGTGATTTCGCGCAGTGGTGGGATGACCGCTGAATGTGCGTGGATGATCAAGCGAGCCGGGTTTGGCGTTAGCACGTGCGTCAGCATCGGTGGTGACCCCATAATTGGATCCACCCCAAAAGACGTGCTGGCCAGGTTCCAGGCCGACCCTGAGACCAAGGGAGTGGTAATGTGGTCGGAACCGGGTACATCCCACGAAGAGGATGCGGCCGATTTCATCAAACAAGGTGGCTACACCAAGCCGCTGATCGCCTACGTGGCCGGGAGATTCATCGAGGGGCTGCCCGAAGGCACCGTCTTCGGCCACGCAGCGTCAATAATACAGAAGGGTAGGGGCAAACCTTCTACCAAGATAGAGAAGCTCCTCGACGCGGGAGCATACGTCGCCGAGACTTTCAACGACATCATTGACTTAGTCAAGAAGGTAGGATAAGGGTGTTCGCAGGCCTTCGATCCTTCGTGGATTTCCTCGAAGAAAAAGGGCAACTCGTGAGGGTTGGGCATCCGCTTTCGCCGGCATTCGAAATTCCGGCGGCGCTAGCAAGTATCGCCAGGAAGACAGGAAAGGCGTGCAGGTTTACCAGCGTGGTGGGCTACAATTCGGAGGTCGTCGGTGGTGTGCTTGGAACTAGGGAGCGCCTGGCAATGGCACTGGGCGTCGAAGGTGATGTGATCGAAGAGTACTATTATCGGCGGCAGTATGTTGTGGAGCCTCGGCTGGTCAGCGAGGGCCCGGTGCAGGAAGTGGTCGTCGAAGGCAACCTCGACATACTGAAGGAAATGCCCGTGCTCACGCATCACGAATTGGACGCAGGGCCTTACCTGACTAGTGCGGTGACGGTCACCAAGGATCCAGACACTGGAGCACGTGCTATGGGCATTCACCGAGTCCAGGTGAAGGGGCCCAATAAGGTCAGCATCTTCGCTGGTAGTCCGCCAGTATCTGAGTGTCTGGCCAAGGCGGAGGCGAGAGGGGAGCCACTGGAAATAGCCATCGTCGTCGGCCTCGATCCGCTGACGTTTCTGGCCTCGGTGGTGCGCGCACCAGGGACGGATAAGTTCGCTATCGCCGGAGCCTTGGCGCGCCAGCCCATTGAATTGGTGAAATGCCGCTCCGTCTCACTAGAAGTCCCTGCGCGAGCCGAGTTCGTTCTCGAGGGGCAGTTCATCCCCGGAGTGCGCGAGCGTGAGGGGCCATTTGGCGAATCGACCGGATACTATCTCACATACGACAACCCTGTGGCGAGAATAACCACGCTGACTCACCGGCGTGCTCCCCTTTACCAGGCGCTTATGCCGTTTGGAGGCGGTGAGGAAGAGGTTCTTATAGGAGTGACCTGGGAGGGCGAGATACTCAGGGCTGCCCAAGCAGTGCTGCCGCAGGTTAGAAAAGTGCATCTGAGGCACGTCGGCCTCGTGGCTTTTGTTCAGATCGAGAAGAGGAGTGACGAGGATTCCTCCCGCGTGTTCGATCTTCTCCTAAGCCTGAACCCCAGCGTCAAGGTCGTTGTTGTTGTGGACGAGGACGTAGATCCCTACGACTTCCGTGACGTTGAGTGGGCGATAGCTACCCGCTGCCAGCCCGACGAAGATATCTCCATTCGCGCAGACGGCGTCGCTCTGAGCATCGATCCATCTCACAAGGAAGGCGGCAGAAGCAGTAAGGTGTGTATCGACGCGACCAGGCCCTTTGGAGGGCCCCCAGATCGCTTTAGAAAGGTCGCGATCCCCAGGGAAGCAGTTGAAAAGGCGCAGAGGGCCGTGAGCGCTGCACTGGGTCAGCGTAGGTCAGCCAGTTTCAGGGTTTAGAAAAAACTAGCGGCCTCGCTTGGACTTTCTGTCTTTACCGGTCGGTTCCTTCCGCGCAGCTACTTTCGGAGGGAAGGCGGCGGGGACTTTGTTGGTGAGGAGATCCTGCACAAAGGCAGCGCAACTACCGTCGCATACCCGCTCGATGGCGCCCGTGTGGACATCCTCGGCCCAGTAGAGCATGGCGCAGGTCCCCTCTCCGGTGTTGCTCGGGCACTTCGTGTCCTGGAAATGCTCCACTGCCTCGAGCAGGAGTCGAGCTTGGCGCTTGTTGAGTTCCAATGTCAGTTTTGGCCCGTCGTCCTCGCCTAGGTCGTCCAGGTATAGATGCGATTCAATTATGTCCCTCTGTCTATCATCGAAAGCCACTTTAACCTCCTTGACTGCTACACTCGGATCGCGCTGGCAGCTGTTGCTTTTGACGGTCTCCGGTGAGACACTGAACACGTGCGTCCAGTGGTCGAAATCGCTACGCTCATGGTAACACCCTGTAAGCAGATGCGCAAATCGTGCTTTGGCAGGGCACCACACGTCTCACATCTCGCTCAGGTTCAGCCGCCTTAGCAGTTGAGCGTTGAGTGCCACGACGACTGTGCTTGCCGACATAAGTATGGCGCCAACTGCAGGTATCAGCACGATTCCGAGAGGAGCGAGGACACCGGCAGCCAGGGGAATTGCCACCACGTTGTAGCCGGTTGCGTAGATCAGGTTCTCGACCATTTTGCGATAACTTGCCCGGCTGAGTTCGATTACGCGAACCACGTCGCGCGGGTCGTTGCGAACCAGGATTATGCCAGCGCTTTCTATGGCCACATCTGTCCCTGCGCCGATAGCGATGCCCACGTTAGCGGCGAGTAGGGCTGGAGCGTCGTTCACTCCATCTCCTACCATAGCCACTTTGCGGCCTCCGCGGCGCAGGTCTTTTATTTTATCGGCCTTCTGCTCTGGCAATACTTCTGCGAAGTACTCGTCTATCCCGAGTTCCTGCGCTACCCAGCGAGCCACGTCCGAGCTGTCTCCGGTGAGCATTGCTACTCTCACGCCCATGGCCTTCAATCGCGAAATGGCCTCTCGGGACTCTTCGCGGATGATGTCGGCCAACGCGATGGCTGCCTGCGGCTTGCCATCTACGAAGAGGTATACCACCGTCTTGCCCTCGCGCCCCCACGTCTGCGCCACATTCGCGAGGCGATCGGGCAGTCCTGTACCAAGAGTCTCCAGCAGGCGAGGTCCGCCCACCTGGACTTCCTTGCCGTCTACGTGAGCGGTCACTCCCCTTCCTGGTAGCGCCCGAAAGTCTCTCGCTCGGATATGGGGCAGTCCACGTGCGGTAGCCGCCGCGCGTATCGCACGCGCTATCATGTGTTCCGAATCGCTCTCCACAGCTGCTGCCAGCAACAGCGCTTTGTCGTCTGTCAGTTGGTCCGCAGCGGCAAGTCCCACGACTCCTTGCTCGCCTCGCGTGAGTGTGCCCGTCTTGTCGAATACGACCACATCGAGGTCCCGAGCCTCTTCGAGTGCCAGCCTTTCTCTCACGAGTACGCCATTCCGTGCGGCGAGAGTGGTGGAGATGGCGACAACTAATGGAATCGCCAGGCCTAGCGCGTGGGGGCAGGCGATTACCAGCACGGTAACGGTCCTTTCCAGGGCGAATCTGGCCGGCATAGCCAAAATAACCCACGCTACGAATGTGACCGTGGCCGCGGCGAGCGCAGTAAGGACTAGCCAGAAGGCGGCACGATCGGCTAGCGCTTGCGCCCGCGAGCGCGATCGCTGGGCGTTCTCGACTAGCCGCATAATGGCAGCGAGAGTTGTCTGATCGCCAACTCTCGTGACTCTCACCCGCAGTGCCCCTTCACCATTCACTGTCCCGCCGATTACTTTGTCGCCCGGCCTCTTAGGAATAGGGCGCGACTCCCCAGTGATCATGGCCTCGTTTGCCAACGATTCACCTTCGACGACCTCTCCGTCGGCTGGTATTTTGGCTCCCGGCCGGATGAGGATTAAATCGCCAGCCTTAAGATCGTCGACGCTCACTTCTTCAACTCGCCCATCGACGATCCGCTCGGCCGTGTCCGGAAGCAGTCTAGCCAGCTCAGCTAGCGCACCCCGGGCACCGCCCACTGCCCTCATTTCGATCCAATGTCCCAGCAGCATAATGTCGATCAGCGTCGCCAGTTCCCAGTAGAGCGGCTCTCCCCGCAGTACGAACTCGGTGGCAACGCTGTATACGTAGGCCACTGTAATCGCCAGTGACACAAGAGTCATCATCCCGGGGAGCAGTGCCGAGAGCTCGTCCTGTGCTCCCTTCAGAAAGACGCTGCCTCCATAGATGAAAATGATGGTTCCAAAGGCCAATGGAATATACTGGGAGGCTAGAAATGTGGGAGGGCTGAATCTGAAAAGGTTCTGAAACAGGTCCGAATAGACGAGAATGGGCACAGTAAGAAGGAGACAGACCCAGAAACGCGTACGAAACTGTTCGATGGCGTGGGCTTCGTGCATTTCGGCTAGATGTCCTGGCCGTCTATATGCCGGCAGATGATGCTCGTGATCCTGTGGCTGCGCCCTTTCTGGCGCTTTGTGCTCGTGGTCCTGATGCGGGAGGTGGTGGGTCAAGCCGCGCGTCCTTACTCACGCATGACAGCGAAATGGGGCTACGAACAGTCTCTCTCCGCCGCTTGGGCTTAGGATGTAGTCAAACGAAATCATCTATGGCATTCAGAGCAAGAACGATGCCAGATGTTCTCACGTCCGAGGTGGTTCACAGATGCGGTAATAATCGGGCCAACCTGCGCAAACTGATCTGAAAATACAATTCTCGTTCTCGATGCTGTTGCAGGGCGGCATCCACAATTGCTACCCCATCTCCTTCGCCTTATGAACCGTGCCTCACGTCCCGCGGCTACCTCTCGCTACTCGCGCTGGCTGAGGAGCAGGCAATTTCTTGACGCTTAGGGCCGTGCGTGGTATCCTCGACAGCGCACTAAGTGCGCCGTTCCTTAAGCAGGGTAGGGGTTCATCCCCTATCGCCCGGTCGTCGTTCACTACGAGGCGGCTGGAGACTACGTGAAGAATTTGCGGAACGCCGCACTTGGTTGACGCTGTCGAAGACAACAGGGTGCGCCTTTCAATGTGCGCGCTCGCTTGACGATGAGGAGGGTGAATGGGCGAGTTTCTAACAATCCCGGAGATTATCCGTACTGCCGAAGAGAAACTACCACGAGAGATCTGGGATTTCGGGTCCGGCGGGGCCGAGACGGAGACGACTCTGAGACGCAACCGGGCGGCTATGGGCCAGTATGCCTTACGTCCCAGAGTTCTGGTGGACGTATCGCAGCGGGATACCTCCGCAACTGTCCTTGGCCGGCGCCTCTCCTTTCCGGTGATGCTGGCACCAGTGGGCTTGGTGACCCGTTTTGATCCTGCCGGAGCATTGGCGGCAGCTAGGGCCGCTGAGCGAATGGGAACCGTTTCCTTTGTGAGTACGGTAGCTGCGCCGCCGATTGAGGAGGTAGCCGCGGGAGTGAGCACACCGCAAGTCTTCCAGTTGTACAATTACGGTGACCGCGACTGGGTAAGAAGCATAGTGAAGCGTGCTGAGCGAGCAGGATATTTCGCCCTGTGCCTCACTGCTGACATTGCCGTGTATGGCCGGCGCGAGCGGGATTTGCACAACCGTTTCTTCCCTCGCTTGCTTCACGGGGACAGACCCAACCTCGTCGGCGCAGCGGATAGCGCAACTTTGGAAGGCGTGTATATGGCCAGACTCACCTGGGAGTTCCTGGACTGGCTCCGCGATGTGACGTCGTTGCCTGTGATACTAAAGGGCGTGATGACGCCCGAGGATGCCGAGCGTGCGGTAGAGCACGGCGTAAGTGCAGTCTACGTTTCAAACCACGGCGGGAGGCAGTTGGACCACGCCCCCGGGACGCTCGAGGTTCTGCCCGAGATAGTGCAGGCAGTCGGGGGACGCGCGGAGGTCCTGGTGGATGGTGGTTTCGTGCGCGGCACCGATGTAGTGAAAGGTCTTGCCCTGGGTGCAAGCGCGGTGCTGGTAGGGAAGTTGCTGGCGTGGGGCTTGGCCGCTGGGGGAGAAGATGGCCTCGTACGTGCTCTGGAAATACTGAAGACCGAACTGGATGTAGCTATGGCCCTCATCGGCGCCAACCGAGTTGCTGATATCGGCCCTCAGTCCATTCGGCCCGCGCTGCCCATAGAGCAGGGCCTATACTAGAATGCCGCTTCCATCCAGTACTGTGAACAGCGACAAGGCTCGCGTGGAAGGGGAAAGTCTTGTTTCAATTATACAAGGATGGCTGAAAACATTGGTGCCCTGGGCGTGCATTCTGTAGTCGAGCAGGTCCATTCGGGAACAGCGTGTGAAGAGCAGGCACAAACATTGCACTGGCATCAACCGGCGAGCTATCTATGAGGAACGGAACCAGACAAGACAAGAGAATTACGCGAGCTGAGATACTGGTGCTTATTGCTTATGGTCTGCCAGCAATGCTGGCTGCGTCACTCTGGACGGCAGATCTGGTTAAGAAAATAATCAAGCGAAGGAAATGAGCCCTCAGTATTGGGTTACTCACCTACGAAGGGTATCCGGCGCAGAAGTTCACGTTGGTCCACCGGCCCAAAGTGGTTCACCGCCGTCGTTCGCATCAGATCGTCTTCATCGTCTCTGAAGTAATCGGAGCGCCCAGCGCATCCGCGGTACCTGGTTAGGGACATTCCAGGAATGTCCGCCCATTGTTCAGCCGGGTTGAGCACGCAGTTAACGGCAGGCGGCTGGTAAGGACTTGAGTCACACTCGTCGGCCAAATTCCCGAAACTGTGCCCAAACTCGTGAGCGACTACCTGTGGACTCCAAGGTCCGGCGTAGGCGACAGCGTAGGAGTAGAGCCCATCGTAATCAGACGGCCTCCTGCCGCCACCACCGTAGCGGGTCGTGTTGTATATCACTAAGATCTCATCGACTCCGCCGCGAATGGATGCGGCTCTTGCTGTGTTCACTACTGTATCGGGATTACAGTCTATGGAATGCTCGACGGCAGGGGGGAACCAGCATCCCAAATCGGGAACTCGTGTCTTCTCCAGTAGATACACCGATATCTTCTCCGCCCTAGCTTGGAAAGGTTCAAGAGCCAGAAGGTAACTCACGTCTCTCCAAGCTACTTCCACAAGGCTGCTTTGCGTGTCGAATCCGTCGCCGAGGATTAGAATGGCCAGATCTCCGGCCGCTCCGTCGCCGAACAACAGCGTGACACCGGTGGCTGCATAAGGGAACTGCTGTCCGACGCTTGCTGGTGGTGGGCTATGCGGCTGAAATGCGTGCTCGGGCTGGGGCAGAGACGCGACATCCAGGCTATAGGCAAGACAGTTCGTGCTAGTGCTGCCAACCGGGTCGACTGCGGCAACCGGTTTGCCGTTCTGTGGCTCTTGGGCAACCAGCCCAGCAGATAGACAGACTATTACAATGAAATATGCCAGCGCCTTACGAACTCGCATACTCGTCCTGCCCCCCACGTACGGCGAGTATCTCAGCGCATCGGCCGACAGGTTGACCGGAACCTGTTTTGGTCGAGTCTCCCTTCAGAGAAATGCTAACACCGGCGATACGCGGGCACAATCGCCTTTGAGAAGCATTTTGCTGTCCATCTAGAGTAGAGTGTTGGTCAAGCGTGCGTAGACAATCCACGCTCTCTGCATAATAGTCCAAAGCTGCTAGCCGGTGTCTTCCGTGAGAGGCTCAAATGGAGAAAGACTTCGCCAGAATACCTAGAAAGATACGCACGTTGGGGCAGCATTTCGCCACGGGAGTTGGCTTTCAAGCAGGTTAGAACTTTAAGGCGGCTTGTTACAGAGATGACTGGCAGTGAGTTTGCCCGTCAGTACGGTACAAGGCGGTGCCCTACTGACCCATCGAGTAGGATACGGCAGCAGGTGACCTGGGCATTCTTCTTGCAGTGTCTCTGGCAAGGTTTTCATGTCGACGCCAGCGGTTCAAATCAACAACAGATGTAGGTTAGACATAAAGGAGATAACAATGCCGATTCAGAATCCACAAGACCTGTTCGTTTGGATGCTTAGCGACGTGCGGCATCGTGAAGAACGTACGAAGAACATAGTTCAGGAGATGAGCCAGTACGCCCAGGACCCGGAGGTCAAGGAGTCCCTGGACGCTTGGCTCTACTTGAAGGACAAGACAGTCAACACCCTTGACCAGTGCTTCAAGCTCATGGGCAGGCAGCCGATTCAGACGACAAGCCGGCTTCACGACGTCTTCCTTGAGGATTTCCGCAAGGAACTGAATGAGATACAGGCGCCGTTGGCGAGGGGCCTCTACATCCGGGCCAAGGCAAACCAGCTGATGCACCTGCATATTGGGGAGTATGCGGCCCTGACCGGGATGGCCGATCTCTCGGGTCACTATGGAGTAGGCGACTTGATAGAGACCTGTCTTGCGGACTATCTGGCCTTCGTCCGTCGAACGCGGCGTCGGATCAGAGACATCGTCGAGAGTGAAGTCGCCGGCAAGATGAAAAAAGCCGCGTAGCCCAGCGGAATGAACTAGTGCGGGACCAGTCGCCCGCACCTCATGCAACAACCGCTGGTTTGTCGTACAACGAGCCTTGCGGAGGGTAGGCTGATCCCGCCCTCCGCCTAGACTGGAAAATCGCATCGGGAGGGAGTTCCCATATGGCGACCAAACCTCAACAATCTCAGAATTGGTGGGCGCAAGTGCTGCGTGGCGTTGTCGCGATCCTGTTTGGCATTGCTGCCCTTGCCTGGCCAGGATTCGCCGCTTCTGCGCTGCGACTGCTGGTGTTAGCTTTCGGCATCTACGCACTTGCTGATGGTATCTTGGCTTTTGTTTCTATGGTTAGAGGAACGCGGCAGGGAACCTCGTGGTGGTCCAATCTCGTCGAAGGAGTGGTTGGAATCGTCGTCGGGCTGCTGGTTCTGTTCTGGCCTGGCGCTACCGCGCTGCTCATTCTTTACCTCATCGTTGCGTGGGCGGTAGTCTCCGGTGTCTTCAAGGTTATCAGCGCCTTTCCGTCAAGGGATTGGCTGCTGATGTCCAGTGGAGGGGTATTGGTGTTGCTTGGGCTGGTACTTTTCGGCATTCAGGGTAGCGGGGTAGTGGTGTTTCTGCAAGTCATCGGTGCGTTTGCTATCGTCTTTGGGTTTCTGATGCTTGTAAATGGCCTTGAGATGCGCACCCAGCCGCAGCGGCCTGCTGTGTAAGAAACCATCCCAAGTGGTGGCGCGGGGGTTATCCGCAAGGGTGGGCACGGACACCGCTATTTCGGCCAGAATACCAGCTTTGAGACATTCTCCAATTGTTTAGTGGGCAGTGGCCATCGATCTGCTGTCCGCTGATGTGCTATGCTGGCGTCTGAAGGCCAGCGGATACAGGAACTGTTGCGGCGTCAACGGATAACTAAACGGATAGACACACATTGACTTTCAGGCAACAGAGGTCCGCGGCTCCATCGCACGAATTGGTGCCATGGAGCCGTAAATGGGTGAGCGTTTGGCGTTCACGGGCGTCCTCAGTCCACATCGCATCCATTTGCCCGTTTCCACGTCTGTTAACGCCGTTGACAGGCTCCTAGTCCTTACTTCGGCAGTCCGTCGTACATCACGATCCAGCAGCGCTATCTTGCCGCTGGCGTAGCAGGCATCCTGACGGCTTGAACAAGCAGCATGATCCCTCGCACTATGGCAAAGACCCCGATGACCAGCACGAGCGCTACCGCGCCCGCGAGCGGATTGGCGAACAGTATGAATCCGAACAGGATCGAGATCACGCCCGTAACAACCAGGAGGAACTGGCCGGTGGCAAAGGCGCCGACGATCTCGGCGATACCGATGGCGACGGCCCAGATGGCGATGATGTAGAGCATCGTTATAGCCGTAAGGCCTGGCCAGACCAGGACCAGTATTCCGGCTACTATGCTGAACGCCCCAAGGAGCAGATGTGTCCACCACGTGGCGCCGGCTCCAATTGCCCTGAACAGGTTGACCAGCTCGACGAGGCCATAGATGATCGCGTAAATCCCAAACAGGAAGACGAACACGAATAGCGTCAGGCCGGGCCAGGCGATGGCCACGGCGCCGAAGACTATGTTGACGATACCGGCGATTGCCAGAACCCACCACGCTGGGGTTGGCCCAGCCGGATATTCAGGCCTTGGTAATTGCATCTTAACTCCTCCTTAAAGAGTCCTCGATGTCGCTGAAGGCTTCGGGGCCGAAGGCCTGAACTCGCGGCGGCTCTGCTTAGGGCAGGCGCTCACGCTTGATCTGCCTCTTGCCCCCATGCCCCAACCAGGACCTTACAGCAAGAACCGTTCCCTACTTTCGCATCGTGTGCCATGCGGCCCTTCCGCTCGTTCCCTCGGCCATCACGGTCAGCCAGGACAACACCGGATAGCAGTTTACCTGTCAGAGAAAGCCCTTCTTACGAAGGGTTGGATCAGATACAGTATAGCGGCAGCAGCCACGGCTAGCTTGACCCAGGCGGCTACGGAAGCAGGGGTAGCGAGCAGCACAGAGAGGCTGAGGATGGCTCTCACAGATAGGACAATCAGTGTGATCAGCCAGGCCCTGGGACGAAGATTCCAGAGCCCGTACGCACGGTTGAGCAACGCGATGCCGATGGCCGCGGCCAAGATGGCTTCGACCAGACCGATGGTGGTGAACTGGACACCGGCCGCAGAGAATTCGATATCGGTGAACGCCTCCGCCAGAGACACAATTCCGACGATTGCCACGATAATTGCCGCGAATGTGACACCGGGTGGTCGTCCAGTTACCTTGTTCATTGATTCCGAGTCAATGGTTGAAGCCAAACAGAAAAATCGCGGTATATCGGGATTTTCCAACGGTGGTGGCAGCGGGTGGATTCGAACCGCCGACCAAGGGCTTATGAGTCCCCTGCTCTACCACTGAGCTACGCTGCCTTGCACATTGGTTAGTATATCAAGCTTTTCTGATTCGTGCAAGGAAGTTGGGTGGCTTTGAGAGAGGAAACTTTGATCAGCTAGGTGCGGAAACTCTTAGATTGGTGAGGACTCAGGCATTCATTTGGCTGCTGTGGTTTGACGCACTGATCCAGCGCAACGCCTAGACATCAAATCAGACGTGTGGCCTAACCCGAAAATAGGTTTTCATCCTTGGTGGCGCCCCAGAGGGGCATGAAAAACTAGTGTGAAAATAGCTGAGGCATTTTCACCAGGGAAGGTGGCGGCGGGCCATCCACAAAACTAATAAGTGTTTTGGCAGCGCCCTTTCTGCCCTTTTCTCCGGTGCTGTTTGAGCAAAGTGATGCCTGAATAGATGGTATTGTCTGTGTTGACCATATAACGTTTCATCTTTGGACTTTCAATGTGGCGAATGACCGGCTATCTGGATATCGCGCTTAGCATAACATACACTCCGGCAACAGAATCTGCAACCTCGTCAGAGGCCTGCCCAAACTGGCCCTTTGGATTGACAGCACGCCTGGTTAATGCTATCATCCTCACTGATGGCCGTCAACGACGGCCCTTTGGTTGCGACGCCGGTTTCGATCAGTCGCTCTTTTTTTGTTTTTCACGAGTCGCTGGAGGTAGGTAGTTGGCTGTAGCGAGTTTGGGCCACGCGAATCGGCGCGAAAAAGTGCTGGTAGTTCTCGCTCTTTTCGTTGCTCTTTCCGTTCTTCGTTCGCATTCCGTGTCGACAATCGACCCGAGGGTTGCGGACAGCGTGATGAGGCTGCAGCCCCTTGGCGTCGACGGTAGAACTGTGCCGCTCTTCGTGCTGAAAGGGCTGTATGAATTTACTAGGCAGATCAGCGCGGCATCGCTGGCTCGGGTGATGGGGCACTTTGCCGCCGCCTTTGCCACCTTCACCCTTCTCGGGGTTTACTTTGTCTATCGCGAACTTTTTGGACGGCGTTATGTGGGAGTGATTGCACTGGCGCTGGCTGGTTCGGCTCCGGCTTTCGTATCGTCGACTAGCGTGGCGACACTCGCCGTCAGCTTGTTTTTCGTCGTTCTCTCGGTCTACTTGTGGCTCAAGCAGAGCTGGATAATGTGGGGTCTTGCTACCGGACTGGCGCTTTCTTCGCATTACGGTTCGGCTACTGTGTTGCTGCCGTTCCTGGGTTGGGCCGTCTGGGCACGGAGGTCGACAGCCCGACCTTGGAGAATGGGTGGTGGCGTGGCGCTGGCAGTCGTGATAACCGTGTCGTCCTACTGCTGGATGCTCAACGCTTACGGAGGGTTCAGTTCGTGGGTGGGGAACGTTCTTGTCCCGGCTCTGCAGTCGGCTTCAGCCACGACTCTCGGTCTACCCACAATTGAGGCGTGGCATCTGGTTTCTTTTGGTGGATACAGCGCTCTGGCTCTGGCGCTCGCTGGGGCCTTTCGGAGCAGTCCACTCGCTCGGCGGGCCATCGTGTACATCTTTGCGATCGCGGCTCCCTACACGTTCTTGATGCTGGTAAACGCTGGTTCCCTCGCACCTGTAGTCGGGACTTTGGTGTGGGTGATCGCCACCGTGTCGATCCTGCCTGTGTGGAGCGCTGATCCGAAGAGAAAAGAGATAGTATCCCTTCTTTGTTGGATAGCTCCACTCCTTATCCTTGTGCCGCTCTTTGCCCCCGGTCTCAGTAGCCTGTTTGTGTTCGCACTGTTTCCTCTCGCTCTGCTGGCTTGTCGCCTTCTCGACCTTACTTTGGATGGTGAATGGCTTGATTTTTGGTGGGCAGCGGGCTTAGCCACCGACTGGTATTACCGGTTGGGCAAAGCTGCGCTTGCGCTCGTCCTCGCGCTCAGCTACATCCAGGCCGCGTCATGAAGATATTGCATGTAATCCAGCGTTACTGGCCCTGTGTCGGTGGATCAGAGAAGTTCTTCCAGGAAATCTCGGAGAGGTTTGCTCGGGAAGGCCATGAGGTGTGCGTGGTTACGACCAATGCGGGAGATCCGGAGTACTTTTGGCTGAGTAGCAAGGAGAAGGTAGCTTGTCTCGAAGACGTGCACAATGGAGTCCGCATTCGGAGGTTTCCTGTTCAACACCTTCCCCTTTCTGAAGTGCTCTACCTGCGGGTGCGACATCTCATCACATTGGTGTCGAAGCTCCCCGTCGACACTTCCTGGCTGCTAGCTCAGGTATCGCGTACGACGCCCTATGTTCCAGCTCTCAGGCGCGAGCTCGAGTCAACGCGAGAGCGCTACGATATTGTTCACGCTGGCAATGTTTTGTTCGAGCCGCTGGTGACGGCTTCGCTGAAGTATGCTCGCACCCGTGGGATTCCCTTTGTTCTCACCCCGTGGGTCCACCTTGGGGAAGAGAAGGATGATTCTGTTCGGAAGAACTACACAAACCGTTACCAGATGCGGCTTATCGCTGCGAGCGACAAAATCATCTGCCAGACAGATATCGAGCGCGATTACCTCGCTCGACAGGGTATTTCCGCCGAGAAAATGGTGAGCGTTGGGTCAGGGATTAACCCTGAGGAGGTGTCAGGCGGTAATGCCAGTCGATTCAGGGCCAGGTACAATATTGGTGGTCCGGTAATCTTCTTTGTCGGGGCGCAGTCGTTCGACAAGGGTGTTTGCCATCTGTTGGAGGCAATGAAGCTGCTCTGGGAAAGTGGGCAAAAAGCCGCGCTGGTTCTCGCCGGTCCGATTACGGAACATTTTTCGCGCTACTACGATTCGCAACCGGATGAGGTGAGACGAAAGTGCCTTCAACTTGGCGTCGTATCCGACGAGACAAAGAGGGATCTAATGGCCGCGGGCGATGTCTTCGTGATGCCTTCGAGGGTTGATTCCTTTGGTATCGTGTATCTTGAGGCCTGGCTTTATCGAAAGCCAGTCATCGGGGCAATCGCGGGAGGAGTGCCAGAGGTGATTGAGCACGGTAGGGATGGGTTGCTGGTTCCTTTTGGTGATGTCCAGAAGCTTGCTGGTTCGATTCAGACGCTGCTGGATAATCCAGAGCTTGCGAGGGAGTTGGGTGAGCGCGGATACCAGAAGGTAACCTCTGTGCACACGTGGGAGAAGAAATTCAGTCGTATTCGGAATCTCTATTTGGAGATTTGCTAACCTATGCTGCCGAAAGCCTCGATTGTCATCGTGAACTGGAATGGAAGGCAGTTTCTGGAGACGTGCCTACCGTCTGTGCTAGATCAGACGTATCCGAATTACGACGTGGTAGTGGTGGATAATGCTTCCGCCGACGGTTCAGCGGAACTCGTTCTCCGGCGATTCCCCTCCGTTTGCCTTGTGGTAAACGAGCGCAACCTGGGGTTTGCCGGGGGGACCAATACTGGCATACGTGCCACCAGTGGCGAATACGTGGCCACTCTCAACAATGATGCCCGAGTGGCGCCGAACTGGTTGGCAGAAGTCGTTGGCGCAATGAATTCGGACGATGCGATCGGGATGGTCGCCTCTAAAATGCTTTTCTACGACCGTCCGCATCTAATCAATTCGACGGGCATCAGCATTGATCGAGCAGCCATAGCCTGGGACCGCCTCGGGGGGCACGCCGACGACCCATCTGACGAGAGACGCGTCGAGGTGTTTGGCCCTTCCGCTGGCGCAGCACTATACCGGAGAAAGATGCTCGACGAGATTGGCCTGTTCGATGAGGATTTCTTTATGTACCTTGAGGACGTGGATCTAGCGTGGCGAGCGCGTCTGCGTGGTTGGAAGTGCATCTACGTCCCAACCGCGCGCGTGTTCCACGTCCATTCAGGAAGTGCCCTTGAGGGGTCTGCCTTCAAGAACTACCATCTGGGGCGAAACAAGGTGTGGACTACGATCAAGAACTACCCCGCCCCCCAGTTCTACTATTTCCTTCCGTTGGTCCTGTTCTACGACCTCGCCTCGCTACCCTATTCGGTTTTTGTCCGGGGGCAGCTTAGCTCGTTATCGGGTCGGGTTGCGGCGTTTCGCCAGCTGCTCGCCGTTTTAGCGAAGCGCAGGAGGATCCAAAGCAGCAAAACGGTCGACTGGAGTGAATTCTCGCGGTTGCTGCACCCTCTTGAGAGCCCGTTTGCCTTGCTCAAGAGATACCAGCATCTCAAAGATGTTGCTGCTGCTCCGGTTCCCCGCAGAACTTCTTGATGTAATCAAGTATTTCGTCCAGATCAAATGGCTTGATGATGCAGGCGTCGGCTCCTGCTTCTATCCACTTCGTGTCGGCTTTTCCGTCTCCGGAAATGACTACCACCGGAATGTGGCGAGTCGCCTCGCTAGCTCTTATTTCTCTGCATACTACCGACCCGCTTACCATAGGCATCATCAGATCAAGGAGGACCACGTCAGGAGGATCTTGCTTGATCATCTCCAATGCCCTCTTCCCGGAATTCACGGCTATAGCTTTGTATCCGGCATCATTCAGAAAAAGCGTGAGCAGTCCGGTAAGCGAAGGATCATCGTCAACAACCAGGATTTTCGTCACTTCCACCTCCGTAGAATGGCAGGGTGAAGCTGAATGCGCTGCCTCGACCTTTTTCGCTTTCCACCCATATCTGGCCACCTTGCGCTTCCACCAGAATCTTGCACACGTGCAAGCCCAACCCGATTCCCTCGAATGCACGGTTCTCGGTGTTGTCCGCACGGAAGAACCGGTTGAAAAGCCGAGCGCGGTCGTACTTGCTGATGCCTATTCCGCGATCTTTCACAGAGATCACCACATCGCCTTCGCGGGGCTGGGTGGAGACGACCACATCTCCTCCATCAGGAGAGAACTTGATCGCGTTACTGATGAGGTTGGAAAGAATCTGCTCCACACGATGCGGATCGGCCAACACCGGCGGGAGCGCCGGCGAAAGGTGTACTACGAGGCGGTGATTCTTTGACAAGCGTTCGAATCGGGTGACCGTGGTAGAAATCAGATCTGCTAACGAGACTCGCCTAGTGTTGAGACTCAGACTACCCGCCTCGAAGCTAGAGATATCCAAGAGATCGCGTACCAGCGTCGAGAGTTGGTGCGTGCAAAGCCGGATCAGTTCCAGTTGTCCGAGCTCTTCTTTGAACTCTCCCCGTCGCGGGAGTTGCTTGATCAACATTTGAGTGTAGCCAGATATTGTTGCTAGAGGGGCTCTGAGTTCGTGCGACACTACTGAAACGAACTCGTCCTTCAACTTGTCCATCTGTTTGGCAGCTGTTATATCTCGGAACACGGCAACCGCACCGCTGATGTGGCCATCGCTGTCGTAGATTGGGGCGGCGCTTGACTGGATAGTCCTCTTCTCTCCGTCGTGTCGGTGGTACAACCACTCGAAGCTCGGTACCGGAAGTCCCGTTTCCAGGACTCTTGCGAGCGGAAAATGATCGGGGTTCAGGGGCTTCCCTTCAATATCTGTCGCTTTGATGGTCTCGTACAACTTTGCTAGAGGCGTTCCCTCCTGGACCGGCACGACTATATCGGCCCCCGCCTTGTTGATGCTTACTACTCGGCCTTTTCCATCGCACACGATGACTCCGTCGGTCATGCCGGATATGACAGCTGCCAGTTTCTGGCGCTCCCTTTCAGCAACGGTATACAGTTGGGCGTTGTCGATGGCAACCGAGGCGCGTTCCGCCAGTGTCGCCACCAATTCCAGGTCGTTCGCCCCCAATTCCCGGTTTGGCCTGCTTTCTGTCACCACTATGGCCCCGATGGTATCCCCCTTGATCTTGATCGGAACAGCGAGGGCCGAGCGGACCTGGAGAACCTTGGCGTAAGGTGAGTCGAAGTAGGTGAAATCGTTCTCGGTGGCGTTGCTGATCAGTATGGGAGTGCCGGCCAGCATCACTTTGCCTATCAATCCTTCCCCGACGTGCAGCGGGTACATTTTGATCATCCTGGTGATGAACTTGCGGAAACGTTTTTCTCGGTGATGCAGAGCTTTGAACTCGCGTATCTCTGGGCCCTCACCAGCCAGGGCGATAGCGCAGCAGTCTCCCACAACGTCGGTAATCTTCTCGGTGACTCTCTGCAGGACCTCGTTGGGGTCGAGCGTCGAGTTGAACAGCTGGCCGGCCTCCGCCAGGAAGGTGGCGCGTCTTCTCGCTTCGACCTGCTCAGCGTAGGTTGTCGTGTTTTTCGCGGCGACAGCGACCTGGCTGCAAAGCGCGGAGATGACCGAAAGGTCGTGCTGAGTTAGGTCTCTCGCTCTCCTGCTGCCCAGGGCGATTATCCAGGTGGTATTCGCCGAAACGACGGGCACTATGACTAGCTTCCGCAACCGGTGTGTTTTACAAAACGACCTGATCGACGGGTGTGCCCATGGATTGATGAAGGGATCATCAATGACTGCGCAAGAACTGTTCTTGACAGCGTCTTCCAGGAAAGCACATTCGTTTACCGCAAACGATGGCAGGCCTATCCATTCACGCTTATCTAACCGCACTCCGTGGAAGGCGAGGAATATTATTCTGTTCGTTTGCGGTTCGACTTTGCCGATGCAACTGAAGTTCACCCCGGCGGCCTTGCAGATTCGACCTGCCAGTTCCTTGAATGTTCCCTGGATATCGTCACCGTGCATTACCAGTGACGCTATCTCGGCCACGGAGGACAACTGCCGGGCTAGCTGTTCCGACTGCTTGCGAAGCTGGAGTTCCCGTTCGGCTAATTCGATGTACTCGCTGGTGAGTAGGCTAGTATTCTCCAGCAAGTCAGCCAGTTGGGCAGTCTTCTCGTCGGAGATGACCGGTATCTCGCCGTAGGCTCGAGTGAGAGCCATCTCATCCAGCCCAGCCCTGCGCGCCTGCCCGATGATGTCCTGCTGGCTGGGTGGATGGTACAAGAACGGTCCCAATACCAGGAGTGGCGCTGGACGCTCACTGCCGGTCACTGGGGCCATAAGGTGGTGGAGACCACCCCGACAGCGATACTGGCGGCTTCCCAAGGTGCGCGGGGCTCCTCCGGCCCTGGCCTTCTGATAGCACAGAGTACCTCCTCCACTGTTGTCAACCACTAACGGGCAGTACCCCGGCAGTAAGCACAATTCCGGCCAGGGCTGGCCCATAAGGAGCCCAAGCCGCAACGGCAGGCTTGTCGATGACTGAATCCTGTCGCGGAGGCGCTTGAAAGAACCAAGATCGATTAGCTCACGGAGAACAGATTGCTGCCTTGTCTTGCTCCAGGAAACGCTCATAGCCCCGTCGCAATGCACAAACGAGGCAAGCCCGAACCGGCGGGTAACCGCTGGAGACATAAAACAGGGCTTCTCATCTCGCTTCCCGCGCCGCCGTGCCTACCTCCCCGCCACTCGCTCTTCATGCAGCCTACTACTATTATACTCAAGTCTTACCGGTTTGCAATGCCAAAGTGGCACGCCATTTGCACGGAATGGGTGGAGCATTGGTTAAGGAGGTCTACGTGGCAACCGAGTTTGAAATGACCCTTTATGATTATAAGGATACCCTCCAGTGGGTTCGTCGGCTGGGATGGAGCGACAGCGATCTGCAAAAGGTGCCGGTGCACGAGCAGGCTACAGCCGGCGAGCCATACCTTAATCTCGCCAACATGGGTGGCACCGCGCTCGGTGTTACTGTGCGGAGCGGTGGGGGAACTAGCGCCGATGTCAGGGCCATAAGGAACATGTATGTCTACAAGCGTGAGGTCCCCGACCACCTCTACAAGCAGCTTGAGGATATACTGAATAGGGGTGGCACCAGCGGGTACGAGAATGGACAGTTCGGCGCAACAGGGGAGCGAAACGACTTTCCGCCGCGCTAGGACACTTACTGGCTCACCTGCAGCAGTGCCTTGATCTCGTCGACGTCCAGCTGCAGCAGAGAATCCACAACCACATCGGCGTCTCTGAGCCGGTCGGCGGGGTGAGTGTTGGATACTCCCACGCATTTCATCCCGGCTCGCTTCGCGGCTTGCACCCCAGCGACGGCATCCTCGATGACCAGAGATCGGGGTGGCTTCACTCCAAGCCTACGGGCGGCGGTGAGGAACATCTCCGGGTCAGGCTTACCTACCTGCACGTCCCTTTCGCTCACTACGGCCTCGAACATTCGGCGGATGCCCAGCGAATCCAGGATCAGAGACACGTTTTCTTCCGGTGACGAGGAGGCGATAGCCTGCCGGAAACCGGCATTATGCAGCGCCCGCAGTAGCTCCATCGCTCCCGGAAGAGGAATGACGTTGCCGCTCACAAGCTGGCGGTAGTATGTCTCCTTCCTCTCCGATATCTCCGCGATCTGGGACTCCTGGACGCTGTCCCCGAAGATCGTGCAGATGATCTCGCGATTGCGCATTCCGAAGGTCCGCTTGAAATCCTGTTCGCTGAAAGGAATGCCATAATCTTCGATCAC
>Ga0315298_1004519_pt1 | contig 20731 bp, 19 predicted proteins | sample WHS_1_MG_FD_203077 | JGI IMG/M metagenome (GOLD analysis project Ga0315298, IMG submission 203077) | Extremophilic microbial mat communities from Washburn Hot Springs, YNP, Wyoming, USA - WHS_1_MG | ecosystem: Environmental > Aquatic > Thermal springs > Hot (42-90C) | place: USA: Wyoming...
CTATCAGCACCAGGAAGAGCAACCACATGGGCCATCTCCCGAAGTGCAAAAGCGCTGATGCCAACAATCTGCTACGACACACTCTCCCGGCAAGGATGCGGGAGAACAAACAACGATAGGGATATCCTTATCCAACATGACCCGGCTCCAGAAGGGGTGATGCCGGGGTATAGATCGGAGACGGGTCATGTCGTGGAGGCATCTTCTGCGGCGCCGATGCTGGTCGCAACGGGCGTGCCAGAGCGAAGCGGCAGGCGCGGTCCGTTGCTAATACTTTGATATTGCGCAGGATGCCTGCACGTTACCCCTTCTTTATCTTGCGTTCCGTTCTCTTTTCTACCCGGTAGACGCCCTAGTAGACGATTTTTCCGCCCGGTAGACGCGGGGGCAGCCTACCGTGTAGACGATTTTCAGGCCGCCGTCTTCCGGGAATACGGGCGAGCGTCTACCCGGAAGACGGATTTTCGCGGGGTTTTGGCTCTAGGTATGGCCGTATCGTCTCGGGCAGGGTGCTACGCGCCGCGCTCCCCGTCCCCGCAAGCGGGGTCCCCTCGCCCAATTCGGGTCGGTCTCAAAACACATGCGGGCATGGGAAAAGTGGGCCTTGCGTTTCGAGACGGAATTTCGAGAAGCGCGACGTGCTGATTCCTCGTGTCACAGTGTCGGGCGTTTCGAGAGTCTCAAAAAACCCTCGTTTGTGAGGACCGATTTCTATCTAAGCACACACTCTATCCCTTATTGATCAGGGCAATGATTCTGACTGGTGGCCATCCAGGACTGCATAGACTACTGCAAGTCTTAATCCCTTATTGATCAGGGCAATGATTCTGACGGACCAATCGCGAGACATGGCTTATCAATATCCAGTCTTAATCCCTTATTGATCAGGGCAATGATTCTGACAGTACAGATAGTACTTTCGCTGATCTATCTTTTGTCTTAATCCCTTATTGATCAGGGCAATGATTCTGACCTGGAATGAAGACGGCACCTCGGTAAACTTCACGTCTTAATCCCTTATTGATCAGGGCAATGATTCTGACGCTCGCGCCTGCGGAAAAAACGATGCCCGAGTAGGGTCTTAATCCCTTATTGATCAGGGCAATGATTCTGACCCTGGCGGATATGGCACTCCAGGGAGCTCTAGTGTCTTAATCCCTTATTGATCAGGGCAATGATTCTGACCGTTTCCTTTGGCGCAATCGTAAACCTCTCACTCGTCTTAATCCCTTATTGATCAGGGCAATGATTCTGACGCTGGGAAGATTCTCTGGAGGAGAGGCCATGACGTCTTAATCCCTTATTGATCAGGGCAATGATTCTGACATGTCGAACCGAGCATGACGGAGACATTGCAGGCGTCTTAATCCCTTATTGATCAGGGCAATGATTCTGACTACAGCGGGTGACCTATGAGGGGTTTTCCGGCTCGTCTTAATCCCTTATTGATCAGGGCAATGATTCTGACGATGGAGGTTGCGATGGATGCCGGGGGGGAGAATGTCTTAATCCCTTATTGATCAGGGCAATGATTCTGACGGGTGCAAACTTTTTAGAGGCGATATTATTATGAGTCTTAATCCCTTATTGATCAGGGCAATGATTCTGACGCAGACCGCTTCACCGTAGTGCCGTCCGTCAGGTCTTAATCCCTTATTGATCAGGGCAATGATTCTGACGTGGTGCCGCTACGCCTTTGTTTATCCGAACCAAGTCTTAATCCCTTATTGATCAGGGCAATGATTCTGACAGACCACCATCTAAAAAACCTTTGTTATCAAAGAACGAGGAAGCGACTTTACAAAATACCAAATTGTCTTTTATGTTAACTACATACCAATCGGTCGGAAACATCCATATCCCTCACAACAGCATCTCAATCAGACCATGGTCACTACCCGTTGGAGTGTACCATACACGTGTGCCCGCAGGTAGATGATAGACCCGGACATCATCCTGCTGGGGGTCAATGATTTTTTCTACCGCGTCCGAAAACCCCTCGGGTAAATCTTCCCAAGGCATCAAAAACACGGAATACTGCAAACGTATTCCTTCCCCGCGCGCCAAACGGTACATGCGTCGCCAGCGATCCTTGCTGGCAATGTCGTAGGTCAGGAGCCAGGCAGAATCCCTCAATCGGGCCGGTTCATGGATTAGAGGCATCGCGGCCCCGTAGCTGTCGAACCAGACACCGCGCGTAGCGCCGCAAGGACCGACGCAATCCAGAAACTTGTTGCGCCCATTCCCGATAAAAGATGCCACATCCAGCCTTGCCTAAATGACAGGCGACGCCGTCTTCTCCGCCAAAAGATTCTGCGCGCAACAGACCGTCATTAAGTAAGGCGGCTACCCATAAATCAACACGGGTGCGCAGTGGCTCTATCAGGTCACAGGCCAGCGATTCCCGTCCAAAACTCAGCTCGTGATAAAAGCCCACGTAGGGATCCAATCCGTGTGCATGCGCCACGTGGACCGCTTCTTTGAGCAAAAGGGTATATCCCAGGGACAGCAGCGCATTTGCTGGATCTCTTGGTGGTCTTCGACTGCGTTCCTTGGGGCGCACCGGCAAGGGGAGTGTTGAAAAGTAGGCCGGAAAATAGGCTGCTGCTGCACTGCCCTCCAAACCCAAAAGCGCTGGATGCTGTGCGGAAGAGAGCGCAGCCAGGTTCTGTTCCAGTCGATCCCGGGCAAGCAGGAGTGTGTGCCGATCCCCTTGAGCGGCTCGTAACCATCGTTGAGTGGCCCGCTTTTGCGTTAGCAGCTTGCTGCGAACCCACCTGCTGGACAAAAGCAGCTTGTGTTCCGGGTCGTTGGACCAGGCGTATTGTTGCTGACGGATACGGGCATCCTGGTGTTTTGGGCCCAGTATTTGTCCCATAACCTGATTTTTACGGGGTGAAAGAAAAACGATTTCGCAACCGTGTTCCAGAAGTGCCAGAAGCAGGCCAGTGTGCAAGTGCTGGTCTCCCTGTAAATACAGGCGTTCCACATGCCGGATGGGAAGCGATCGCAGTATCTGACCGTCCGTGTTGCGAACCAGCATGGCCCCTTCGGCTTTTTCCAGATGATAGCCGGCGTGATCCACGTAAATGAGATTCATGCGAACATGACAAACTTTTCCAACGTCGGTTTGCGGCCGATCCCCCAGGTTCTGACCGCGCTGCGAGGATCGACAGACCAGGCCCACAAATTATCCTGTGCGTCTATCAGTGGGCTTATCCGTTCCAGCAGCTGACGGCATTCGGACAGGGGCATGAAGTGCTCATAGACGGAGCGCTGATGGCCGATCGACGTTTCTTTCAAGCGGGCGCGCAATTGTGCCCGGATTCGACTTTCGTGACTGTCATAGGCTACCAGAACCAATGAGGGAGCTTGCATCGCATGTCCTCCTGACGATGAGGGTAATTTGCCGTATCCCGCCCCGAAGGGCTATGAATCCTCATCATCCTCTAGTGCTGCGTCGGCAATGACGGCGACCACCCCCACCGCGGCGCCCACCGCGGCACCGCAGGCCGTCACGGTCCCGATCGCACCGCAGACCGGCAACGCGGCCACCACGGCCACACCGGCGGCCGCACCCTTTGCCACATCTTCCAGCAAGTCCAGAAATCCCATGTGTTGCCTCCTTCTGATGTAAAAAGCCTTCCTGATGTTCCACCGGTTAACAACAAACCGACACCCTCGAAGCTCACCCCATCGATGACTGAAAACGGTATCCACAGCGCAAACAGTGACCATCATTGAGGACATGCGTGTCGATCAAGTCTCCCAATTTGCTACCCGCCAGGGCCGCTGTCGTGGCTGCCGTTATCCCGCCCAGCAAGGCACCGGCGCAGCCACCAACCAGCGTTCCTGCGGGACCCGCCAACGTGGCGACCAGGGATCCACTTTCACCGCCGGCACAGGAACCAGCGGCAAACGCGCCCCAAAAACCGAGTCCTGCACCGAAAACCGTGCCGATACGATGCCCCCCGCGGGCCTGTTCCACCTGTTCCGAATGGCATTGCGGGCAATGCATGCTCTACACCTCCTGAAGGTTCTCTGTGGTCTTTAAGGTCATACAAAAAATGGTCTTTTCAACCTCTCCATTGTCGATAGGAATGCATACTCTCACGGATTCTGAAAACGTGGGCTGATCGAAATTTTGCGATGCAGGGTTCTCCGCGTCCCATGGTTTTGCCTCAGAGAGGGACCGCTTCTCATACCGCTTTCTGGCAATATAAGGGCTCCCCTCGAAGGGGGTGTGCCGGGTAATTTTGCAATAAAGAACCCTGCCACAGTCTTCGCTCAAGCCGCCAACATTGCCCGGAGATCCAGTCCGGGCATGATCGGCTGAGACACGCCTTCCAGACGGGTACGGATACCCTGGGTGTCCACAAAGAAGGTGGGCTCCGGATTGTGGCGGGCGGTGCAGCGTTTCGTGAACAGCCGATGCCAGCCGTTGCGATGCAGCCAGGTCGCTGCATCCAGGGGGGTATAGCCCAGATTTCCCCATTGCATAAAAGGCTCCAGACGAGACTGCAGGCGATGGATGATTTTGACATGCACCCGCTGCTCGCGTGCCCAGGCGACGAATAATGCCGTCCGCTGCACCTGGGCGAGAGGATGATTGGCCATCAGGTGGAGATGCGGGAACTGCTGCGCACGGACAATGCTTTGCTGTACCGCGTCCAGGGCGATACCCATACTTTGCCACTGTCGCTCTGGATCGACATCATCAATATGCAGTTTCAGTTCATCCAGCCAAGGCAGTACCGGCATCAACAGATATGGATGCCCACCATGACTGGCCATGGAGATGTGTGCGCCAGTGGATTTGCACAGACGGGCAATGCTCGCTACCTGTTTGTGCAGAGTAGGTTCGCCACCACTCAAGACGATTTCCTGAGGCAAACAATTCTGGCGGATCAGCGTGTCGAGCACCGCTGCAACCTGATGTAAGGGTAGTAGACTGGCACCGGCATCGGCATCGGCCTGGCCTTCATTGTGACAATAAGCGCAGCGGGCGGAGCATCTACGGGTCAGCAAAAAACGGACTTTGACGTTTAGTGCATCGGGTTGCTGGTTCGACATGGGTACCCGTGGAGTTTTCTGCGCAGTTTTCCGATTCCGATTCCGGCCGGTTCCCGGCCGGAGCGCCCAAAGCGCACGCGCTGAACCAGCCCATACCGGCCCATCCTGGCGAACCCTAGAAAGAGGGGGCATAGCGAAGGGTATGGTCATGAAAGAAAGCCTCCTGGACAGCGTGTGGAGACATCCTAACAACAGGCGCGATGGCTGCGGGGGGCAGTAATTTTTCAACGTATTGGGCAAAATCAGAAACTGTGGCTAACTATCACTTATGACCGAACCGCTCCATATCCGCTGTACCCGCTTTGAAATGCGGGTCCGTGTTGCGGAAGACTTGAGGCTCCCGGAATATTCGGGGTCCATGCTACGTGGCGCTTTTGGTCACGCCCTGCGCCATATCAGCTGCGTCACCCGCTTGCCGGAATGCGGGAACTGCAGCTTCCGCTGGCAATGTGCCTATAGTTATCTGTTCGAAACGCCGGTGCCCCCGGGCAGCCCCCAGCTCAGCAAATATCCTGCAGCACCGCATCCTTGGGCCGTCGAGGCGGAGATCGGCACGACGGCCTGGCAGCGCGGCGATATCGTGACTTTTTCCTGGGTGGTTTTTGGCCGGGGTTATGACTTTGTGCCGCACATGATGCATGCCTGGCAACAAGCCCTGGAAAAAGGGCTGGGTTCCAGACGAGCGGCCGCGATGCTGCTGGGATATCGCCGCGCCGGGGAGACGCAATGGCATCTGCCCGAGGAATCGCTGCCACCACACGCGCATACCGTACCACCTATCCCGCCTAATCCGGGGCAGATCACCCTGCATTTTGTGACCCCTTTCCGGGGCCAATACCAGGGACGCCTGCTTACCCGGGAGCAGATGCACTTTCGGGTTTTGTTTTCCGCCCTGCAACGTCGATTGGGGCTACTCCAGGCGTTTCATGAACCGGGTAATCCGTCGCTCTGGGATTATCGCCTGGCCCTGGAAGACGCCGAAGCCGTGCAGGTGGAAGACCTGGATCTGCGCTGGTGGGACTGGCAACGCTATTCCAGCCGACAGCATCAAGCGATGACTTTAGGCGGACTCATCGGCCACCTGCGACTCACGGGCATTCCGGATCGACTGTGGCCGATGGTCTATCTGGGGCAATGGACCCATGTGGGGAAAAACGCGAGTTTTGGCCTGGGTCGTTATGTGCTGGAATGAATGCAAGCCTTGAAATTTTTCTATAGAGCTGGCCCTGCCAACTTTGTGCGAATATGCCTCTACAGTTTCTATGACGAAAAAGGATTCCCCATGAACCACTCTGTACAACCTAGCGACTATGCAAAACGCATTTTATTGGTCGTGACCGGCATGTCTCCGCAAATACTGACCGAGACATTGTGGGGCCTCACGGTCGCTGATGAAAACCCCTTTGTTCCCACCGAAATTCATGTGATCACCACGCTCGAAGGCGCGGAGCGTGCTCGTCTTTTGCTGCTCTCCGAAGATCCCGGCTGGTTCCAGCGGCTGCGTCGCGATTATCAGCTGCCCGAGATCGCCTTCAGCACGGCGCAACTGCACGTCATCACCAACCGCGAGGGCATGGCGATGAGTGACATCCGCACCCCGGAGGATAATGAGGCGGCGGCGGATTTCATTACGGACTGGGTGCGCCAGCTGACGGCTGATCCCGATTGTGCCCTGCATGTCTCTTTGGCGGGCGGGCGAAAAACCATGGGGTATTATCTGGGCTATGCCCTGTCTTTGTATGGCCGTGCCCAGGACCGGCTTTCTCATGTGCTGGTCAGTGAGGGGTATGAATCGAGTCCGGATTTTTTCTATCCCACCCCCTATGAACGGATCATCCTGGTGGGCCCGCAAAGGAAACCACTGGATTGTGCCCAGGCGCAGATCGATCGAGCCGATATCCCGTTTGTGCGCCTGCGGGATGATCTTCCCAGCCGGTTTATGACAGATCACGTCCACTTCACGGCAGTGGTGCAAGCCACCAATCGGGCACTGCAACCACCAAAACTGGTGCTGAATCGACGCAGTCAGCAACTCCTAGCGGATGACCAGGAAATCCCGCTCACCCCCATACAGTTTGCCCTGTACTGGTGGATGGCAGAGTCGATCAAGCAGGAGGACCCCTATGTGGATTGGGCGAGCGCGGAGGCGGCTGTCCAGTTCCTGAAAACTTACCGGCAGGTGGTTTCCGAATTTTCTGCCGACTATGATGATGCCGAAGTTGCTCTGGAGTGGAGGATTAAGGATCCCCGGGACGTGAAGAGTTATTTTGCCACGAACCAGACCCGGGCGAACCAGAAATTTTCTGAAATTCTTGGGCAAACAGCGGCCCAGCGGTACCAGATCCACAAGATCAGCAAACGCAGTGCGGGGCAGTTGTATACCCTGCATCTCGAGCCTGAACAGATTGAAATTCTCTAAGGAGCCACGCCGCATGCGCCTACACCTGTGTACTGTTTCCGGGCAGATTCTGCCCAACCTCATCCCGGCCCTCATGGAGCGCCCGGACCGAGTGATCCTGCTGGCTTCAGCCTCCATGCAGGAAGCGGCCTTTCACTTGCGCCGGATCCTGAAAGAGTACGAAGTGGAAGCGGAAATCGAAGGGAACGCGCCCGATTCCGGGCTGGAGCGGATCTATGAGTTTGCCATGCAGGTCGCCGAGAAGATCCAGGCCCAATATCCCGGAGCGGAAATCACGGTCAATGTCACCGGGGGTACCAAGCTCATGTCTTTCGGGCTGATCGAATACTTTCGCAGTGATGCGCAACGCTTGATCTACACCGACACGGCCCATCAGGTCATTGAATCGTTGCCGGACCCTCGGGGACACCATCCGGCAACGCAACCCATGACCGATGTGCTGGATGTCAAACAGTACCTGGACGCCCAGCAATTTCGGGTGACCCGTATCCGCTCGGATCAGAAGGCATGGCAAGACAGCGTGAACACCCGCAAGAGCCTCTGCAAAAAACTTGGGGAACAAGCAGCAGTCCTCGGTGATTTTATCGGCATCCTCAACAAGGCCGGCGGCCAGGCGCTGGATAACCGAGGGGAGAATCTGCTGCAGCCGGAACAAACCTTACCTATGGTACCTCATGGGCCTTGGGCAGACATGCTCATGGAGATGGATACCCGCAACCTTCTGGCCTGGAAGCGGGGTACCCCCTCGGTGACCTTTCTGGATGCGGAGAATACCCGCTTTCTTTCAGGCAGATGGCTGGAAGAATATGTCTGGCATATCCTCAAGGATAACGGCGCGTTTGATGTGCGCCTGGGCGTCGAGGGCAACTGGTTGCGCGGGAAAGGCAGCAAAAATGAACTCGATGTGCTCGCTACCAAGACCAACCGGCTGCTGTATGTGGAATGCAAAACACTGACTCACCGCGAGGAAAAAGACAGTGATCTGGCGTACAAGGCAGACAGCCTCGGGAATGACCTGCGCGGGATCTTTGGTGAGACCTGGCTGGTCACCGCGCGGCCGCCGACCGACAATCTGCTGGACCGCGCCAGACAGTCCCATTTTAAGGTGATCGGGCCTCAAGAATTACCCGCCCTAAAAGAACACGTACTGGCCTGGGTGCGTGGCGAATGACCTGTTACCTGCTCAACAGCCCCGTATTGACGGATTATGGGATCTGGCAATACCGGGGACCCATCAGCCTGAGCGAAGCGCGTTTGTTTGTGCGTCAGAACACGGTGGAATCTGCCATTGGCCATCTATCCACCGCGCAATATCTCAGCGGCATTCTGGATACGACGGTTGCGGTGTGCCGACAGGCTATCCGCATGGTTCCGGAAGACTGCGCTCTGGTATTCCGGGTGTTGGAACGGCCGGAAGAGGGCGTGGTGCTGGATATCCCGGCTTTGTCCGGGATGCGGAGCGAATTCGGCATCCTGGAAAGATGCGAATGACGGACGCATGCAATTTTTCCACCGCAAAGTTCTGGAGCTTGGCGCGTTACACTGCGTCCATTCGGTGTTGGAAAGCCAACGAACACAACAGGGAGATCGCGATATGCCGGCTCAGAATATCCAGATGACACAGCGGCGATGGTGCGCTCTCGGTGCCTCCGTCGGCCGCCCCATGGCGACCGCAGGAGCGGCTTTGCTGTCCGGGGTACGGTCGCGCATATCCTTTTACCCAGAAACGCACGGATGAGTCTTTATATGATGCAAGTGCTCAAGTACCAGATGACATTTACTGCCCCCGCTTTTCTCGGCGATGCCGAGCAGTCGGGTCGCTGGCGTACACCCCCCATCAAAGCCCTGTTGCGGCAGTGGTGGCGGATGGTCTATGCCGAGGCGCATACGCCATCCGCCATGCGGGCCATGCGGGAGAAGGAGGGCCACCTTTTGGGGAATGCCTGGCTGGATTCGGGTGCCACCAAAAGCAAGGTGCGCATCCGCCTGGATCATTGGAATACCGGAACCCTGCTCCAGAGTCACTGGCCTGCGCTGGAAAAAGCGCGGCATCCAGAAGTGAAACAGATGGTCGGCGCGGATCTTTATATGGGATTCGGTCCGGTGATGTTACCGCGTGGTGAACATCAGCCCAAACTCAAGGCGAATGCCGCCATCCAGGCTGGAGACCATGCGGTCCTGTCCGTAGCGGTGCCCGATTCGGATGCATCGGATATGGCACGGGCGCTGTGGCTCATGGATCGCTATGGCACGTTGGGCGGACGCAGCCGCAATGGTTGGGGCTCATTTACCCTGACGCCGATGCCGGGTGGAGCCCTTCCGGGTGAAACCCTTCCGATCCAGGCATCGCCGATATTGCAATCCTGGGAGACCTGTCTGAATACCGATTGGCCACATGCTATCGGTAAGGACGCCAAAGGCCCGCTCATCTGGGAGACGTCACCATTTTCTGATTGGAAGACGTTGATGGTCTCTCTGGCGCAGCTCAAAATCGACTTGCGGACATCCTTTAAATTTGGTCAAGGCAAGCCGGGAAATCCGGAAGCCCGTCACTGGCTCGCGTACCCGGTAACGCATCACAAGGTCAACAGCTGGGGCGGAAACGCCCGTTTGCCCAACATGCTGCGTTTCAAGATCCGAGCGACACCGGATGGACAGGTCGTGGGCGTGATCTATCTGGTACCGCACCTGCCGCCACAAGGCTTTTCTCCGGATCTTAAAACGGTCCAGCAAGTCTGGTCCGAAGTGCTGAAATTTATGGATCAGCCTGAGCGCCATCTTCGCCGTATTCCTGTATGAGGTCTTCTATGACTGATGTAGTGCTTTGGCAAACCAAACTCGCCGCTCGTTTACACGATCCCGTGGAGAAAGCCCTGGTATTGTTGCGGGATCCTGCCGGTCACGAAAACGGCACTTCGCGCGCCTTGATGCGCCTGATGGGCCTGGATCGTAACAGCCTGGATCAGTACGCCGATGGGGATGGGGTATTGGCCCGCGTGCTGTTTCCGCGTGGCGTATCAGCCGAGGTGTATAAGATGGTACAGCGGGCGGACTGGTGGGCGGCGGCCGCCGATCGCCCGCAATGGCCCATGGAAACCGTGACGACGGCAAAGGGCGCCGTTCTCGCGGTGGCACCCTGGGCGCAGGTGCGTTGGGCACAGAAGCCCGAATTGATCCATCCGTTGACCGGTGACACGGTGGATCTGCAAACCCTGGCGGAAACGGACATTAACGACATTAAAGATCGCGCCTTTGATCATTTTTCCAGTTTACTGCTGTCTCTCGGCGACTTTGACGAAACCCCGGCAGCGTGGCGCAAACGTCTGCTCACTTTTTGGCGCTTCGGTCCGGAGCTGCAGGAGGATGAGGATAATGGCAAGCTGGGAGCCTTGTGGGGATTGCTGCCTGCAGACACCCGGGTGCCCGATCACAGCATCTGGGACCATTTGGATCTGACCAGCGCTTTCGCGGGGGCCATGGCGGCGGATGCGGCGAGCGAACCAGCGCTGCTAACCCTGTCTCTGGGGCCGGTGCAATCGTTCATTGCCGCCGCCCGTTCTACCTCCGATCTTTGGGCCGGTTCCCATCTCCTGTCGCGGCTCGCCTGGGAGATGATGCGTCCGATAGCCGAGCAACTGGGGCCAGACGCCATCCTTTTCCCGCGCCTGCGGGGTATTCCGCAAGTCGATCTCTGGCTGCGGGATATCATGGGCCTACCGGATTCGCTGTTCACACAGGCCGAGTGGCAAAAAAGTGGCACGGATGCCAACCCGCTGTTCTCGGCGGCCCTGCCCAACCGTTTGGTTGCCATTGTGCCTGCGGATCAGGCGCAAGCGTTGGCGGAGGCTTGTACGAAGGCCGTGCGCGCATGGCTACAGGAAACTGGAGCGGAGGTGGTTTCCTGTCTCTTAAAAGAGGGGGGCTATGACGTCGAAAGTACCCAGACACCCTACGAGCAAATGCACGAGCAATTGGCGGGTTTCCCGGAAGTGCATTGGGCGGCCGTGCCATTCTCCCTGATCCGACCCAAAAATGTGGAACGACAACGCGATCTCGACACCTCCGCGTTGCTGGGCAACATGGCGCCGTTCTTCGGCGTGACCCCAGGTCAGGCCTGTGGTTTTCTGGAGAGTCCGGCCTGGAAGGTACTGCAAAACGAGATCGACTGGAATGATGGCAAAGTCTTTTTTGCGCCCAACCCAGGCGTGCTTTACCCCGCCGTCTATGATCTGGCGGAGCGGGCGCTGGCCGCAGCCAAAAGCGTGCGCGCTTTTGCGCAGCAGGAACAGATGGGATGGCGGGATACGCTGACGGGCGAAAGTGAATGGTTGACCACCGACCGCGCGCAGTTGGCACTGCCCCCAGGGCAGAGAAAAGACACGCTCTGGACCCGTGTGGCCCAGAAAAAACCGTCCTGGGCCAAAAAGGGTGAACACCTCGGTGCATTGGGCGCGATCAAGCGGCTGTGGCCCACGATTTTTTGCAATGAAGTGGGTAAAGCGCTGAAGGGTGGCGAACGGGGAGAGCAGGTTCCCATGGGGCGTTTTGTAGTTTCTACCCACACCATGGCCCTGGCGCATCAACTGGATGGCTGGCTCAAGCGCGGCGGCATCACCGCACCGGGACTCTCTCATGAGTTGGACGGCGCCGAAAACGTGGCGCTGCCACGCCGACTGATCCAGTCGCACCGCAAACACGCGGCGCTCGCCGACGCCAAGCGTCTGCCAGCGCTGCTGGAAGCGGCCCAGGATGCAGAGGATGAGGGGCGCACCCAAAAAATTCAGGATCTCGTGCGCCAGACCCTGTCACAAGGGCAGGAACAGCCCGTCCGTCTGGAAGGCTACTACGGCATGTTAATGCTGGATGGGGATCGTATGGGCGCCATTCTGTCGGGCGATGCGCGGACCAAGACCACCATCTCTTATCGGGAAGGCTTTCATTCATCGATCCGTAAAGAGCTGGACAAACGTACGCAAAATGCGCCCCATGTACAGGACTACCTGCAGCAACAACGCGCTATTTCACCCAATCGGCATCTGGCCATTTCTGGATCACTCAACGATTTCTCCCAGACCGTCGTGCGGCATGTTGTCGAGGCAGAGCATTTAGGCCGGGTGATCTATGCGGGGGGGGACGATGTGTTGGCGATGTTGCCGGTCGCCGACCTCTGCCATTGTATGGGCCGCCTCCGGGCCACCTATTCCGGTGTGCTGCCCGAAGATCAGTCCATGGACTGGGGCGCGCTCCAAAAAGGCAAAAAGGGCCAGCTGCATTGTAAAAATGGTTTTGCCTTCCTCAATGGCCGCCTCTTGCGCATGATGGGCGCACAGGCCACCGCCAGCTGTGGCGCGGTGGTAGCCCATCACCAGGCGCCGCTGTCTGCCGTGTTGCAAGCATTACGGGCCGCAGAACAACGCGCCAAGGGCGAAGGCGGACGCGATGCCTTTTCCATTACCATCATCAAGCGCTCTGGCGGCGATCTGACGCTGACGGCGCATTGGGGCGCCCCGCTCGTACTACTGACGGATCTGATGGCTTTTTTGCGTCACGAAGACACCTCGCGGCGCGCGGTATACCGGACCCTGGCGTGGCTGCGTGATCTTCCGGACCCGAAAGATCAGCCGGAGCTTCTGGAGGGTCTCTTGGCCTATCAGCTGAAACGCCAATCCGATGGACATCCCCAGGATAAGGCTGAATCACTCGCCCGCCGACTGGTGGAGCAGACGGTTCAGGTGACCCATCAGAATCGATTGTCCTGGCTGGAGAACTTTTTGACGATAGCAGAATTCCTGGCGCGGGAAACGCGTCACCCCCATTCGGAAGATCCGGAAAACAGTGCAGGAGCCCCGGCATGATCCCTACGGACTATCGCTTCATCACCCCGCTGGATGTCCTTTTTTTGCGTGGCAACAAACTGTTTGGGGCCCCTGGCAGCTATGGGGAATCGCTCATTCCACCGTGGCCATCGGTGGCCGCCGGCGCCTTGCGCTCGCGCATACTCGTGGAGGATAAGGTTGATCTGCAGGCGTTTGCTGAAAATCGGTTGCCCCATCCGAGTCTGGGTACCCCCATGGATCCCGGCAGCTTTACGTTGACCGCCTTTCATCTGGCGCGTCGGTATATGGATGGACGGGTGGAGATGCTGATGCCACTGCCTGCCGACCTGGTGATCAGTCGGGATCTGCAGGAGGCCCTACAGCTGCAGCGTCTCGTGCCGACCGCCCTCGAAAGCGCGGGCATCCAGCATGCCTTTCCACTCCCGCTGTGTCCGGTGCTCCCGGCCCCACAACGCAACAAGTCGCTGTCGGGGTACTGGCTGACCGAGACGGGATGGCATCAACACCTGAGTGGCGCGCGCATTGATCACGCCCATTTGGTCCCCCAGGGTCACCTGTGGCGCCTGGAGGATCGGGTCGGGATTGGTCTGGACCCGCAACAGCGGAGTGCTGCCGAGGGGAAACTGTTTACCATGCAGGCGGTTTCGCTGTTGCAGCGGGGGCACGCACTGGATCCGCTGCACCCCACCGTTGTCGGCGACTACGATGTGGGGTTTGTGGTGGGGGTGACCGGTGCCACGCTCCCTCGTTCCGGCACCTTACGTTTGGGTGGGGACGGACGTGGCGCCCAGATTTCAGGAATGGAACACACGCCGTCAGAACCCGACTATGCTGGCATGGTGCAGCAAAAACGGGCGCGTATCGTGCTGACCTCTCCGGGTATTTTTGATGCCGGATGGTTGCCCAACGGCGTTCGGAAAACCGATCAGGGCGATTATATCCTCGCCCTGGAGGGGGTTCGCGGGCGCCTGGTCTGTGCGGCCGTTTCCCGATCCGAAGTGGTATCCGGATGGGATGTGGCGCGGCGACAGCCCAAAACCGCCCAACGGGTCGCCCCCTCGGGCAGTGTGTACTGGATTGACGATTTGCAGGCGCAACCGGAGGCGCTCCGCAAAATTACCACGGCCGGTCTTTGGGACCCGGACAGCGATAATCCATCGCGTCGGGCCGAAGGGTTTAATCGTTTCACCTGGGCGGCTTGGTAGGAGCCTGTCTATGCAAATCCGTGGGTCGAACTCCGCCAAAAATACGCACCCGAGTTGCGGGACCACTTACGCTTTATCGATATTCTGGAGCCAAATTTATGTTTGAAAAGCACGCAGCGGTTTTCTTTTACGCGGTCAGTCCGGTACATCTGGGTGCCGGACAAGCCATCGGGGTGATCGACAATCCGATCCAGCGAGAACGCCATACCGGACATCCCTGTTTTGCGGGTTCGGGAATTAAGGGGGCGGTGCGACACGGGTTTGAGGCTATGGGTGGCCAGATGGAGCATGTGGACTTGCTGTTTGGTCCGGACTCCCAAAGCAACACGCTCCATGCCGGTGCGATCAGTTTCGGGGATGCCCAGCTCGTGGCTTTTCCGGTGCGCTCCCTCAAAGGCGGATATCGCTATACGACCTGCCCGCAGGCACTGTCGCGCGCGCAGCGGTTGTTGACGCTGATCGGCGCGGCCCCCGATTGGCCGTCGTTGCCGGCCGTGCCGGAAGGGCAGTGTCTGGTTTCCAGGGCGGCCCTGCTTTCGGACGACAAGTTACATCTGGAGGCCTTTGAATATCGCGCCGAGGTGTCTGAAGACGTCGCCGTGCTGGGCCGCCATCTGGCCGCCAGCGCCCTGCCGGAAGATGCGGGTTATCGGTTTTTCGCCGAAAAACTCGCAGAAGACCTGGTTGTCCTTTCGGATACGGATTTTGCTTATTTCACCCAGAACGCGACCCTGGTGGAACCGCATGTGCGGATTGATGCGAACACCGGTACGGCCGCTGAGGGCGGGCTCTTCTATACCGAAAATCTGCCGCCGGAATCGCTGTTGATCGCGCCGTTGTTGGCCAGCAAGACGCGGGGGGCGTCGCCAGATGCCGCCTTGGAAGCGCAGGCGGTTCTGTTGCAACTGCGTTCCGTCATGGATGGGAAGCTCCTGCAAATTGGGGGCGATGTGACCACCGGACGAGGGCTGGTTCTGGCACGGATTCTGGAGGGCAACTAAGTGATCACACTGGAACAGTTGCGCGCCCAGAATGCCTGGGAGAAAAGTCAGGGTTATCAGAAAGAGCATAGCAATACTGCCAAGAGCCTGCCGGCGCTGATCATGAACTCGGGGCTGATGCAGACTTTGGCCTTTTGCCATGAGAAAGGCTCCAAAGAAAAATACCGCCATTATGACGATGTGGCGCGGGCTTTACGGCTCTGGCTTTGTGGCCGTTTTCCCAAGGTGCTGCCCCAAGCGGAATTCGCCCCCTTCATGGAAAGCCTGATGGTGGCAGAACCCCAGGATTTTCAGGCCATCACCGCAGAGGCGTTTGCCTGGTTACGGTGGTTGCGGCAGATGGCCGCAGCACAACTCAAGGAAGGTTGAACATGCCCATTGCAGCCATTCCCCGATATCTGGGGGACCATTTTGAAGAAGCCTCACCGGCATTGCGTTTCGGAATGTTGCTCCCTTTTTGGACCGCACGGGAAGATCAGGAGAAATACATACAGGAACGTGCGGCTGGAAAAAGCCGTGAGGCCGGTGACTATAAGGAATCATTACAACAAGGTATGGACGTCGCGATTGCGCAATGGACTGCGCAAAAAAAGCTGCCCGGTTTATGGCGTAAAACCACTGCATTTAGCCCCGCTGCCTGGAAAAAAATTCGCGCGTTGAACGCGTCGGATATCGAGCGGATGAAGGCTCTGGCGCAACGGCAAGAGATTCTGGCGCAGACCCGTCGCGACATTTTGCGCTTTGATGGGATTTCCAGCGCGCCGTTCACCACCGGGCTCGGCAATGAGCATCCTTTGGAAAACGGCTTCGCCTTTCTGAATCCGTATGGCCTACCTTACCTTCCCGGCAGCGGAATCAAGGGAGTCCTGCGCCAGTCTGTCAGAGAGCTGGCTCGCGGTGAATGGGGCGATACTCAAGGCTGGAGCGATGAGAAAGTGTACACCATCACCGTGGGGAAGGAGACCGTCCAGCTTTCCATAATCGATGCACTTTTCGGGTTGGAATCCGGTGATGGAGACACCTTGCATGTGCGCGGCGCGCTGTCTTTCTGGGACGTCATTCCGCAAATTCGCGGTCATGAACTGCTGGTAGAAATCATGACGCCGCATCAATCCCACTATTATCAGCAGAGTTCGGATAGGCGGGCGGGGGAAAGTATGTCGCCGCACGATTCCGGTCTACCCAATCCCATTACCTTCCTGACCGTGCCACCACGGTCGGATTTTACCTTCTGGATGGATTGCGATACGACACGCTTGCAAGCAATAGCGCCGGATCTGGTCCAGAATGGCTGTTGGCGGGAAGTGATGCAGACCGCTCTGGCGCACGCCTTTGAATGGCTGGGGTTCGGTGCCAAAACGGCCGTGGGATATGGCGCCATGAACAGAAACGTCGAGATGGAAACCCGGCTCGCACAAAAACGCCAGGACGCAGAAAAAGCCGCCCTGCGCGCACAAATGACCCCAGCCAGGCAGTCCATAGAAAGTTTCGTGGAGTACATGCAAGCCCGACATACCGCCTTGCTGGGAAAGCCGACCAAAATTGGTGCCGAATACAATAGTGCTAAGGATCTCGCGGAAACCGCCCGCAATGATGCCTCCTGGACCCCGGAAGAAAAACGGGATGCCGCCGCAGCGATTAGCGAATGGCTGCCGAAAGTGGTGCAGGTCGACATAAAAGAGCAGCGCAAAAAACTGAAACTCTCGCAGATCGCACCAGACTAGAAATCACCGCAAGGCAGGAGCAGCGCACACGATGCCCATACGCTCGCAAGCAATGCGTTTACGTTGCCCACAGTGCGGCTGGCAAGGCCGTTTGCGGCCGCCGTCCGATGCACTGCTGGGGGCGCCGACCGATCAACGCTGCCCCAAATGCGGACATTCGCTCTTGATCCTGGAGAATACGACCGGGCTTTCCTGGTAGAATCGACTTAAAAAACCTTGAAATTTTACCCACGGGTCTTGATGGCATATCTGCAGGTATGATTCCAACCATCCAGACCACACATAATAAGCAATACGCTATTCGTCAGAATCGGTACCATGGTGAGTAAGGGCCTAAGACTTTGCCGCCAATGCCGCCGCCTAGCCAAGGGGAAGTCAGACTACCATCTAATAGAATCGCAACTTGCAGGAGGGCACCGTTGCATTTTAAGCCAGTTTTAACTATAAGTTTTAATTATAACCTAATATTTGGAATGGTAATGATATGCATCACCATAATGAAATTGCCTAATATACACCGAATAAATCTGTCCATAAGTTTATGGAGATAACAGTCGGCGTCTGTCAAGTTGTCGCGTCTCCCATTTTTTAAGCAGCCTTTTTATCCTGCCGCTGCGGGTTGAGATCTACCGCACCGACGGGTGTCCAATTGCGTGTGCCGCCTGACCAGCGCGCAGGATTTCTCGCCTTGGCCGCCTCATAGAGCCCATAACGTTTCGCCAGCAGCGCGTGATCCTCGCTCCGGTGACGCTGGGCCGGCGTCACGAAGCGAATGCGGCTGTGACGGTGCTCATGGTTGTACCAGGCGATGAAATCACGCACCCAGATTCGTGCGGTGTCGAGGTCCGCAAAGCCACTTTTCAGCCACTGCGGACAGTATTTCAGCGTTCGGAACAGGGACTCTGAATACGGGTTGTCATTGCTGACCCGTGGTCGGCCCCCGGACGGGGTGATCCCCAGATCGGAGGGTGTCCTGAAGCTGTATGTCAATCCCGTGGCGGCATCCGCACACCGATATGGGCCTTCATGCCGAAGTGCCACTGGTTCCCTTTCTTGGTCTGTTGCATGTCAGGGTCACGCTTGCCTTCCCGGTTCTTCGTCTCGAACACCCATGGATCGATATCGGCATCATTTCTTGTTCATGATCACAGCGGTAATATCTGCAAAATCACCGTGAGTCACTGAAGCCTCGCCTCTCCTGTGGCCACTCAAAACCGAACGCGCCGCAGCAGGGAGCGCGGCTGGAAAAAGATATCTGCCTGCGTAACGAATGGGATACCGTCATCGCCCAGATCGTCCACTGGAGCAGAGGGCGCGCCACCACCAGATCCCTGCTGTCCGCCGCCATCCGCCTCGCTGCGACGGCCGCCCAGCAGTTGCATGCGATCCCCGATGATCTCCGTCGTGTTGCGATCCTGCCCGTCTTTGTCCGTCCATTTCCGGGTCCGCAGGCGTCCCTCGATGAATACCTGGTTCCCCTTGCGAAGATATTCCCCGGCGACTTCCGCCGTCCTCGCGTAGAGCGCAACACGGTGCCACTCTGTGCGCTCCTGGCGGTTGCCGTCCCGATCCTTGTAGGACTCCGACGTGGCGATGGTCATATTGGCGACCGCCGTCCCGTCGGGCATGTACCGCATCTCAGGGTCTCGCCCCAGATGGCCCAACAAAATCACTTTATTCACTCCTGCCATGGTTTTCTCCTTGATGCATTGCGATCAGTCCTGTTCAGGCTCGGTATAGATCGGGCGCGGGTCAGACCGCACACAGATCCAACAAGGACGATTGGCGCGGGGCGTGCCGGTCGTACCAATCCGTAAGGCGCGGATTCAACCAGATCCTTTCTGTCCGCTCTCGATCAATATCTTCTCCAGCTTGCCCTGATCGGTTCGCGTGACAGGCGTGGGCGACATCCACAAAGGACCATCCTTGCCCGGATTCCAAATGATCCGAATATAAATCACTGGGATAGCCGGAAATCGCGACATAGGCATCACATGCTGAGAGTACCTGAAGCAGGTTTTCATGATCCTGGTCACTCATCTCATCGGCATATTGCCCGTCTCTGCGGGTGGCCTGGAGATACGGCGGATCACAGTAGATGACGGCGGATGGGGTATCGAATCTCCGGACAACCGCAATGGCATCATCGTTCTCAATCAGCGCGTACCGCAGCCGATCCCGAACCAATCGCAATTCCGAATCGATGACTGCGGCCATGGACCGAGCCTTATTGTCAAAAACCTTGGCGAAGGCCCACGCCGGATTTTTGCGGGTGGATTCGGCGGCGAATGCGGATCTGGCGATATAGAAAAACCGCGCGGCGCGTTCGAGGTCTGGCAGGCTTGCCGGGTCCGGAATGGCCCGCCACTCGTAAAACAGTTGGCGCGAGTAGGGGGTGTTCTGCAAGTATCGGATCAGTTCGTCTGTGTGGTCACGGAGCACACGAAAGAAGGTCACAATCTCGCCATTGGCATCATTGATGACCTCGATGCCGGAGGGACGACGGGCAAAGAATACCGCTCCGCCACCAAAGAAGGGTTCAACATAGGTCAGATCCCGCGACGGCGCGGGGAGGCGGGCAAGAATCTGGTCAGCCAGTTTTCCCTTGCCGCCCAGCCAGGGGAATGGCGGATGTACTCTCATACGGAGGCCACCTGCAATGCAGCCATTACCGCATGTTCATCATTCTCCCCACGAAGGTATGCCTTGCATGTGTCGAAAAGGGAGACCACTTCACAGCCGTCGGCCCTGCCAACACGCAGGACCTGCTTGCGAATATCGGTCAACCCTCGATTGCCCAGCAGTTCACGCAGCGATGCTGCTTCAAGGCTGATTTCCTCGGTTTTCTTCAGTACTTGAAGAAGACCGAGAATGGCACGGTATTCCCTTGCCTCGGCCAGGTAAGGTATGAGCTGCTTTGCAGCGAGTTGCTGGTTACCCACCTGAATCAGAAGATCCAGGAACTCCCGCTGGTCGGCAGGCATCTCATAACTGTCGTCTTCCTCTTCCAGGTCAATACCTCCGACCGCGATGGACACCTGGTCTTCCAGCGAAAGTCGCTCGCTACTGCCTCGTACCTCATGGTCTCCCCTTTCTTCCAGCGCATATTCCAGGCGAACCTCTGTTCGCGCTCCATGAAGCGTGGCTTCCATTCTTTCCAGTTCCCGCAATTTTTTCTGCCGCTTTTCTCCGGAGAGACTCTTGAGCTCCGATCGCCGCTGCCGGATGACTCTTTCCAGCGATGCTTTCGAGAACGTCGGTTCGTGTGGCAACACAGATTCCGCATCAAGCCGTTTTCGATAAATAAAATCTTCCATGGCATCACGGGAGGCAAACCGGGTATGCACGTCAACGAATGTCGCAATATTGGGGTGCGGCACCGTTGCCAGGTCGTGCTTCTCCGTAAAGTGTTGCAATGCCTTGGTGGCCGCCGTGACGGCAAGATCGTGATGATCGTCGCGATGATCTGGTA
>Ga0315298_1004524_pt1 | contig 20722 bp, 23 predicted proteins | sample WHS_1_MG_FD_203077 | JGI IMG/M metagenome (GOLD analysis project Ga0315298, IMG submission 203077) | Extremophilic microbial mat communities from Washburn Hot Springs, YNP, Wyoming, USA - WHS_1_MG | ecosystem: Environmental > Aquatic > Thermal springs > Hot (42-90C) | place: USA: Wyoming...
TGGCTGGTGGCTGGGGGCTGGGCGTGGCCGGCGAGCAGGGTGTCTTTTATCTCCTTGCCGCCGTCGGATTGCTCCTCGCCCTGCAAAGCTGGAACGGAAAACGCGTGGCACTATTGCTGGAACCGGATTATTCGCAAAAATTATAAAATGAGTGCGCCAGATGCTGTTGAGCAAGACTAGCGAATATGCCCTGCGGAGTCTGATTTATCTGGCCGCCCAGCCATCGGGAAGGCCGGTGCTGAGCCGGGATATTTCTGACTATATAGGAGGCTCCGCGCCATGCGTTACCAAAGTATTGCGCTGGTTGGCTAAGCGCGGAATCCTGTATTCCGTAAAAGGGAAGGGCGGTGGCTATATGTTGCGCCCTGGTGCCGAGTCCCTAAATATTATTGACGTCATTGAGATTACCGAAGGGCGTCCGCTGGAGATACGCTGCATACTGGGCCATGACTGCGTTAAGAATACTACGCCTTGTCCTCTGCACCCACAATGGGAGGCCATCAAAAACCGCGAAATAGGCTTTCTAAGGGGGCAAACTGTTGGCGCGATATCACGGGCAATGTTTTGGGCTGATGCCGCGACAGCTGCCGTGCAGTGTTAGATCCAGATGGGTGCGCCGAACCCCGTTCTTTGGCGGTCTGCTTTTCTGTTGGTTAGAGCAAGACAGGTGTCCTGAAATTATGATGGGGAAAACCATCCAATGATAGGAGTCATTATGACAAGGATTTCACGATTGATAACGATAGTACTAGCACTGGCCGCACCGGTGATGGCACAGTGTGCACCGGCAACCCAGATGGAGTCGTTTTATGATTGTGTATTGCCCCCAACCCTGGCGGTTTATCACGATGCAGTCGTAGCCTCCGGACATATGGCCACGGATGTAAGCTTTTATAAGAATAAAAATCCGGGGGCGTCTTTTGATGAGACCAGTTGGCTGTATGCACTGTACGCAAAAAAGAATCTGTCGCAATGCAAAATCCCGACCGATTCTGCGGACGCCAAAAAGTCGCAATCCATCATTAACGCGGCAAGAGACATCATAGATGGATACATCGCATTTACATGGTCACCAACAACCATGAGCCTAGCCAAGGAGTGGCCGCAAATAAGATCAGGATACGATAGCATTCGTGCCTCTATAGGTAACGAGTACTATAGAGTCAGTGTTCCTGAAGGAGTGATAAAAACGGATGGCAAGTATGAGGCGATGATCCACATGCAGATGGGTCCCATGCACTGAAAATACGATACCTGTCCTGGTTATCGGTCGATATCGCTGATCTGCGGGAACGACGTGTAGGCACTGGTTGTACTTTAGTTCTGGTTTATGCTTGTCTTGATGCCGCGTGCCTTGGCGACACGGAGATGCATGGATGCAAGCATCACTGTGATAGAAATGATTCAATCTGTGGCCGCCGCTGCCAATGCCGCCCCGCATCTATTGGAGATATGGCATGGAACTAAAAATACTTTCTATGAACGATACCATAGGACTGGTGCACTTCAACGGGCTTCTGAGTCTTGACGAGTGCGCCGAATTGATAGCAATTGGCAGGGTATCCGACGCAAAACCCTCGGTGGTGGTTGATGGTGCTTCCGATGCTGCATATGAAACATCCGGGCGCTGCAGTACGGTAGTGGCGCCATCAGCTGATATGTATCCACTAATTCTGGAGATAAGGCGGCGTATCGAACTATTTTCTGGGATTTCGCAGGAAAACCAGGAACCGCTGCAGATTCTGCATTATACCCGTGGCGGGAAGTATGACATACATTATGATGCTTTTTCGGACGGATCTCCTCAATTGAAGAATGGCGGGAACAGGCTATTAACGGTACTGCTGTACCTGAATGATGTGGAATATGGTGGATGGACACAATTCCCGCACATCATGGCGAATATAGTGCCCAACGCGGGATCCGGTATTTTATTCAGGAATACAGACGCGCAGAACCGACAGTTGCGGGAGTCCCTACATGCGGGCTTGCCGGTTACCAATGGAGAAAAATGGATAGCCTCCATCTGGATACGAGAGAACCCATATATAACGCCATCTGCCGATCGGGTGGGTCAAGTCGTCCGTAGAAAACTGTGACATCCGACGGTTAACCGCCCTCACTGATTTGCCCTATAATTATAGGTGCATTCAATGGTCAGCGTCGTACGGGGTGCTTATTCATCTTGCGTTGTAAGGACCTTCGGTGCATTCCCAGGCTGCGGGCGGCAGCCGATATGTTGCCATTACACTCCATCAGTACCTTGCTGATATGCTCCCATTCAACTCTGCGCGCTGACAAACACTCGTTTTTGACCGGGGCCGCAGAGTTGCCATCATTTTCATGAAACCTAGCGATAATCTCATCTGCGTCTGCGGGTTTTGTCAGATAATAGACCGCCCCGAGCTTTATGGCCTCAATCGCCGTTGCTATGCTGGCGTAACCGGTAAGCACAAGGATTCTGATATCTGGGTTGATGTTCCGTAGGGGGTTTATCATTTCCAAACCGGAAACGCCCGGCATTCGCAAATCCAGAACTACGGCGTCCGGCACGTAAAGTTCCGCAACCGCGATTATATCGGCGGGATCATGCACGGTGCACACCTCAAACCCGCGCCTGGAAAACGCGTTTGACAGCACCCGGCAAAACGTTACGTCGTCGTCCACAACCATAATGTTAGAAACCGGTGTGGCGGTAATATCCGCACTATTTTCCATAGTTCTTACGGTCATTAGTTGTTGGTACTTATCAGCAATGAGGTTAGGGGAAATACTACACGGGTACAGGATCCTCCCTCTCTTCGACTGAACAGGGAGACGCTCCCACCCAAACGGTTTATAATGGTGGTCGCCAAAAAAAGCCCAAGACCAAGACCATCTTCTTTTTTAGAGAAAAAAGGTTGTCCCACATCCCTGGCTATCTCCGGAGTGACTCCGCGACCAAGATCACAGACATCAATGACGACGTCATGATCGCTACAGTGTACATCTATTTCCACATAATCAGGCGATTCGTCGGCGGCGTTATTGAAAATGTTGGTTAGCGCCTGAGTCAAGGTATGCTCCGCAATAATTTTTGCAGTCGATCCGGGGCCATCTGAACGAAACTCGACGTGAATACCAGGACGAGCATCGCCCCATTTAGTAATGATATCATTGAGGTATTCTTCGATGCGTAGCTGGCAACCGCTCGATGCCTGCAACTGGCCGGCGGAAGCAGACATTGTGCTGAGGATACGTTTACACCGCTGCAGCTGTTCATATAAAATACCCAGGCTTTCCGAAAGATTCTGGGTTTCTTTATAGTCCTGCTGCAGATCCTTGGTTATTATTGTCATAGTGGCAAGGGGTGTTCCCAGCTCATGAGCAACACCGGCTGCCAAAGCACCTAGGTCAACAACGCGATCCATCATCAGTTTTTCTTCGCGCGCATGGGCGATAGCCTGATCCCGTTCCTGCAGGCTGTCGCTCATGCGCTTGACGAAATAGCTGATAGCGCCGGCAATTATAATAAATTCAAACCACATTCCCCATATATGCAACTTCATTTCGTAAGTGGCAAGAGCATGTAGTGGTAGCGGTACGTAAGAAGCCATCAATCCTGAATAGCACAATACGGTTATCGCCGCCATTGACCACCCGTATATTTTTGGAAGGGTGGCAACGGCAATAACCAATGGTAACAACAGTAAGGCGATAAATGGATTGGTAGGGCCCCCGGAAAAATATAAGAGGGCCACCAGAATGGCAACATCGGCCAGGAGCTGCGCAAAGAACTCATGGTTGCTGATAGGCCACTGGAAATTAAGACGAACAGTGGTGGCCATTGTTAGGAGTATTTCAATGGCGACTACCGTCGCCAAATGCCATATGGGTATGTGCCATTTGAGAATGATCGTAACTACGGCTATGGCCATGCATTGGCCGATGACAGCCATCCCGCGCAGCAGCAAAACGCGTTGGAGGTTTAAGGCGCCATGAGACATGGCGTGGTTAGTGGAATGCATATTAAAAATACACCGTAAGTGACGGGTTATGGATCTCGTTATAAAATATGCCAAAAGTAGGAAACAACGTCGCGAAATATCCCTGCGCACCAAGCTATAAATGGCTTATAGCCCAGGTAACGGCGCAATAAGGCCTGACTCAGGCAGCATGGCGCGCTATTTCCAGCAAAACCAAGGCGCTCCACAGGGGAGCGAACTAACCCACCTATACGAGGTATCATCATATCAGGTGTTATCACCCAGTTACAAATCTGTCCAGGTTGTAGAGGGTGACATCAAAGTCAGCGGCAGCTAAAAATACGGGACAATACGTGCGAATAACATAATATTATTAGTTGCAAATATCCAGACCGGAAAGTAAGCTTTCCGGTGGGTGTTATCTGGCCAGGCTGCCGTGATTACACCGTCGGTTATCCGACATACCTGACCCCATCCAAGCATCGGATGGTCGCGTGCCGGTCGAAGTTCGAACTTGGGAACAGCATGACGGGATAGGTATATCCAAGCTCCAAATGAAATCTGAGGGTCTTTAGTAACGAGTTCTGCTATCATGGGTAAAACAGGCGACGTCTGGCAACGCACGGGGGAATTCATATGACATCCCAAGCTCAAGATGCAAAAATGCGACACCTCGCGGCTCTTGAATCCGCCAAAAGAGCTAAAGAAACCCTCATCAGTATTCGCAAAGCACAAGAACGGAAAACGAAATTCATCAAGTGCAAGGGCCGAAATCAAAAACGATTTATGGTTGGCGGTCTGGCGGATATAGCGGGGATCCTGGAAATGGATAAAGAAACACTCTTAGGCGCATTTATGGCGCTTGCCGGGATTTTTAATGACTCCGCCGAGAGCGCTACAATAGCGGCCTGGAAACTGGCCGGCGCTAGTGAGTTGGCACAACGCGGGGCTACGCGACTAAAAAAATGAATAGTGGACGTCCTCCCAGCCCACCGCCTACGGCTGCCGCTCTCCAGAGCGGGAAGGGCGGGGCTCCCACACCGCAAGGCATGGGCTTTTTCTCTCATTGAGGGTGCATGCCAAACTGTTTCGCAATGGCAGGGAAGTGACGGCTTGGGTGGGGGTGGTTCCCCGGCAGTCCAGTTCCGGGGGGAAACCTTCTCGGGTGTATCACGAAATGAGGGGATCGTTATCTCCGGTACTTGTGTATTCAGGGAGCCATGATCCTGATCCGTCATTTGGGAAACAAAATGGATCCTCAGACTCCTGGAGCGGCGAGGCATTTATAAAGCCGCAGTCGCTGTCGCCGTGAAAAATCTGCGCGTGGTTTGGGCCGCCATGGCCCGAGGAGAACGGTATCGTCCAGATATGGTGCACCAAGGCTGGAACCGTTTTTTACTGGACAACAGTAGGTAAGCAGGAGGTTCTTTCCGACGATTGTTTGATGACGTGAAGATGGCGAATTGGTCGAACCGATATCTGAAAAATCTGGGAAGTGTCTTGGTCGAGGTACGGGACGCTTACCGCTGGTCAAGCGCTGGAGACGGTAGGTTTGTTGGTGCTCTCGCCCGGCCAGCGTGCCTGTTGCTGTGGGTTTTGTGAGTGGCTGTGGAAACCCATGAACGCAGCCCAAGCTAAGGTCGCCAGCGCTGCACATGCATGTTGCACGGCGCTGGCGGGATGTCCTAGGCACTCCGCGCCACTATATGCAGATTTGCGGCATGGATTTGGCGACCTTATCTAGTGGCCATTCAGGGCTTGGAACCGCCCGGCAGAATCACTATCTCCAAGAGTTTCTCTGTTTTTGCATCAATGGAGATAGTGTACATCAGGTCTTCGCGACTAACGTCCACAACATAACGCAGGCCACTACCGCCGGGGGCTTTTTCCAACTTCATACCGGTGACTTTGGCAGTATTCGGGGGGCAGGTCTGTTTGGCGATGGTCTTTGCCTGCAAAGGATGAAAAAAGCCCTTGCTTAGTCGAAATCCGCAGGGCCTACTGGCGTTCATGGCGATGGTCTCCGCCTTGTCGGGGCTGATGCGTGCCTCCTGAGCATACTGCTGACCCTCATAGGCCCAAGCGGCGGTGCTGCTTATCAAACCGATGGTACCGGCGAGTAAGGCGGTAGCGAAACAGCGTGACGTGAGTTTCATGATGCCTCCTTGTTTACCTGTAGCGTGATTATAACATCATCCCTTATTCCTTGGATGGTAAATATAAGTTCAACTCCACCGAACTTTAGTATAATGGAAAAATTTTCAAGGTAAAGAGAATCGCGGTGTTTTCTGAGGCGATTTTACCCAGAGATGCACTACATTCCGACGAATGTTGGGCAATTACTCATACTGCTGTGGTAGGTAATGCGTATATGCAAAGACCAATACCAAGCCCTGCCTTTCAACGTTGGACGCGGTCACCAGAAAAATGATCGGCAAAGAGGAGGGCTCAGGATGGCAAACCATGGGTGTAGTATAACCGCGTGTATGGTCGTTGCTAAAATCCACGGTGGAGGGGTCTGCTCCGGCACCGAGAATAATCCCCGATACGTCGTGGCGATACAATACGGCTGTGCATTCTTGTTGAGGATCGAATTATACAGTAAACCCTTATGGATTGCGGCCATCGGGCCTTTCGCCATTACCCGACCCCACAAGATCATGGACTGCGCCTGGGCGCAAAACGAAGAAGCTCATGGCGGTGCCCGTGATATCCGGGGTGGTCCTGGGGGAGGTCGTACAGCGGTCGAAGTTGGCCCGACACCTTGGCGGGCGGACAAATGCTGTTCATAATGGCGTTGTCAGGGAACAACGGTGACATTGCCAGCAGAAAGGGTGGAAGATGACGCGCTGGTTTCTTACTACATTAGCGCCACTGATTAGTGCAGCCACCCCGATTCTGCGCCAGTATGGAATCAGGGCGGTTATCGCCATCCTGTTTGTTGAAAGCATGGGGGTTGTTTTCGCCCCAGATGAAGCAGTTATTGTCGCAGCATGTTTCCTCGCTGCCAAAGGGGTCTTCCCGATCTGGGAGGCGATTCCGGTAGGGGCCCTGTCGGCGACGTTAGACGACTACCTGGCTTACGGATTGGGTGCAAGGTATGGGCATGCCGGATTGCTGTGCTATGGGTGCCATGTCTGGATCAGGCCGGAAATAGTGGACAAAGTGCATCGGTTTTTCTGGCGTTTCGGCGCGCCGGTGGAGCTATCGGCCGCTTTGTCGTACCACGGCGTCAGTTACAGGGTTGCATCGCGGGAAGTGAAGCAGCAATGGCCATCATGCGGAGTATGAACAGTCGGGCATATCCATGAGTAGGGGGGGTGAATAGGTGATCAGGATGCGTTTTATTGTGGCCATATCGCTATGGGCTTGGCTCGGAAGCGCGATGGCTGCGCCTCTTTTACTTTTTGGCGTTCCTCTGCAGGATGCGACGCGCGCGACACTGACGCCCGCTTTAGAGAAAGCAGGCCTTCCCCCTATTCCAAACGGTCCCCAGCAATGGTTCGACACCTATCGGATAAACGGGCAGATGCCACAACTGCAAGGCGCAAGTATGTTTTCTGTGGAGTATGACAGACATAACCGGTTTGCGCTTGCCGAGTATAAATTTCCCAGCTTCGGCGACACTAGGCAGGTCCAAAATATTATCACCATGGTTACGTATAAGTACGGACGGCCCAGCAGTATAACCGGCGAGATCAACCATGGGCCAGTCATAGCACGCTGGAAAGAGGGCGGTGGCATGGAGGTCAAAGTCTGGCGAGGGTGGCCGATCACCACCACTTACATGGACTTGGAGAATGTCGCCATCGTTAAGGCGATGCGCGCGGAAAGACTCCCCGGTATGCACGGTTCATTACCTGCCCGGATGGATACAGCGCCCATCAATGAAAACAAAGAATGGGAACCCCCGTCACCGGTGGAACAGATTGCGCAGGCTAACAATCACACCGTTCCAACGTGGCTCGTATGGGGGATCATTGCGTTCTTTCTCGTGCCCGCAGTGGGGATGGTCATCTTCGGTCATTTTCTTGCCAGGGTGACCCGCATCCCGCCTTTTGTTGTGGCCGCACGCGTTTTCTTTGCCAGGCTGGCCCAGTTTTTTCGCAGGCCTGGGTGGTTTCTTAAAGGACGGCAGGGCCGCTAACTGGTGTTATGTCTTCTTACAAAGACTCATCGTCGTCATAGTTCGTGAGTTTATGTCTGGTCAGAGCTGCGGCTCTGGAAAGTGTTTGGTCATAGTTTCAAACCAATGATAATGCCCCAAAGAAGACCATTCGCTGCCGCCGCAAGTATGTCCAGGGTATCATGGGATAATACCAGATAGGCAGCACTACCACAGAGCACTGCACCGGCAACCCCATAAGCCGTCAAGTCGCGCAACTCTCTGGCGCCAGGAGTGAACGACCAATTCCATAGTCTGCGCGCTATGGACCAGAGGTAGTGGATCAGGCCGCAGCGCATGCACAGATCACTCCATAAAGAACGTCAGATATCCAGCATCTCCCCATATTCAATGGGAAAGTTCCACAAAGGCGCTCGTGATAAAAACGCTCCACATGCCTAGTCTAAGCGTGGTGACCCTGGAGGTATCATAAGCTGTTCGTAGCATCCCGAACAGGAGGATGTCACGTTTTCCCCGTTGAGACCACCCCGGTACCTGCATGCCCGTGAGCGCCGCTGTCACGGTGCCGCATCCGGCGCCCGCCGACCTACGGGCATCAACCTTGTTCAACTCGTCTGGATTAGTATATCATGATCAATGGTTGGTAAATTTAGTGCATACGGTCAGCTAGGTGTGACATGTTAATAAAATTTAATGTTGGCGATATTAGTGGGGGCGTTACCCGGCTGGACAAATCAGAGTAAGGGCATGAATCAAGCAGTGAGGATATGACCATGGATATATTCAGTCTTCCACATTTGATTATTTTGTTGTTGATTGTTATGGCGCTTTTCGGGACATCAAAAATAAAGAATATAGGAGGGGATCTAGGTTCCGCCATAAAAAGTTTCCGGCAGGCGATGAAGGAAGAAGAACAGTCGGGATCACCAAAAACCGCCGGACCAGCGACTAAGGCGCTTGAGCACGACGCAGAAGCAGAGGCAGGGGAAGCCATCGCAAAAAGCCTTCATACCAAATCATAACATAGTAGCTAAACGATATAATTCACTATGTGGGTGATCAGCGCGAGATACATAGTCGCACCCTGCCCCGCATTTAATGAGTCATAATCTCTATGTAGATTTAAGTTTCGCTGAATTTCCGGTGCCACAGGTTGCCAGCCCTCCGCTAGGCATACGCAGGGACATGTCGGTAACGAATGGAGCACGGTGGCGGCAACCCTCGCCCAAGCGCTCGCAAAATGTTCTCGAAGAGCGTTCCGCCGGCGATCCGTCTGCTAAGGGTGCGAGCGGCATGCCTCATCCGGCACTTGAGGAGGGGTCTGTTGCTTTTTAGTAAACAAGCGGTGACACTTCATGCGCTAACATTACCGCCTCAGTAAAGGCGGCTGGGCGAGCACCCGGGCTGATAACGGGCCCCCTGCTGAAACCGGACAGGGCGGCCGGTCAGGTTATAGATCACCCACGGAATAAGCCATGGAAAATGAAAAATTAATCGTGAACCATCCCGGATCTGCTGATGAACAGATACCCCAACACAGTTGGAAAAATATACTAGAACTGCCTGCAAAAGGTAAAAACAAGGCGCGATATTTTATTACCCCTGTTATTATCGGACTTATTGTTGGGACAATGTCTTTAGTTTTTATTGACATAATGGATTTTTTTACGAGATTGTCTTTGGGTATCGTTGCGCATTTCATCCCCCCGCGCTCATCCGGTTTTGGTGGAGGAATCCAGTCGCCCTATACCTCCGCCCCGGGCTATCCTTTCATGATTCCTCTTGTGGAAGGAATGGCTGCGTTCATTTCCGGGGTACTGTCCTATTTTATGATTAAAAATCCGGGGAGTCTTGGTGCCAATAAAGCGATTCGCGCTTACCACGAGAACCCTGAATCCCTCACCTTAAAGGAGGCATTTACCACGCTTTTTACTTCAGCTATGGTTCTTGGTTCCGGTGGGCCTTCTGGCCGCGAGGGCGCGGTAAGCATGGTGGGCGGCAGCGTCGGTGTGTTCATTGCCAAGCTGCTCCGGCAAAAACCCCACGAAGTACGCGAAGCTTTAGCTATAGGGGTCGGCGCTGGGCTGGGAGCCATGTTTAAGGCGCCCCTCGCGGGAGCAATCGCTAGTAGTGAAATATTTTTCAAGCACGATTTCGATATCGAAACGATCATCCCCGCGTTTGCCGCGTCGGCTGCAGCTTACCTGGTGGTAGCCACCAAGGTCGGATTTTCGCCGCTGTTCCGCATAGGCGTTCTGCCGGTACACAACTTTGAGTTGAGATACATTCTGTGGTTTTCCATTTTTGGTATTTTTTCCGGCCTGATTGCCCGCTTTCTATTGTGGGTATTTTATTATATTTCGGATTTGTTCAAGAAGCTGAAACAGCCGATCTATATCAGTGCCATGATAGGCGGTGTCCTGGCCGGCTGCATTGGTTTGTTATCTTCTTATGCCATAGGCAACGGCTATGGCTGGTTGCAGTTGATCATGGACCATAAAATCTCCCCTGGGGTATCCGAGTTAGCGCTTGGTATAATCTGTGTCATTCTGGCCATGTCTCTGATTGCCGGCTCTGGGGCATCCGGCGGGGCCTTTAGCCCAACGGTGGTTATCGGTGGGCTCTCTGGCGCTTTGTTCTGGCATTTTGCGAAGGTGGTTTCCCCTAACCTCAATATACCCATTGCCATGTTTGTGGTGGTCGGCATGATGGCGGTCTTTTCCGTAGCGGCCAATGCGCCCTTGTCTACCATCGTCATGATCACCGAAATGACCGGGAGCTACGGTGTGCTTCTGCCCGCCATGCTCACGGTAGGAATAGCAATGATGTTTGGCGGTGAGCATTCTTTATTCAACGCACAGCACGACCACCGGTCAGCGTCAGGCCATGCCAACTCATAATGTGATGAATTTATGGCGTTATATCATGATATTGATAGCGCTGTCGCCAACCGTGTGGACATGCGATATGTCGGCAGATGCTTGGGATAATAGATTCTGCTCATAGCGTGAAATGGCTTCGCGGTCATCACATATCTGTAAGGTGATGGAAACGCTTCCGGTAATGGCTGCATGTATCGGACATTGGTGTAGCATTCTGATCAGGATCACTTCATCATCAGGTGATAATGGTAATGGTAATGTCAAGGTAATATTGATCTCGTCAATCCGCGCCGCGCCAGTGGTTTTTACAGCTGTGCAGACGCTCATCAGGCAGGTTGTCCTTAAGTCCCGTCGCTCCAGAAACCGTAACGTGAGTTCCACGAGGCATTGGCCAAGAGCCATGTTGAGAAAATGCAATGGGGTGAGCTGTATATCAGGCAAGCAAAAGTTTAAGGATATATTTTCAGAATCGTCTATCCGGCATGCCGTAATATTGCGCTCACCGTCCTTAAAAATATGAATTACAGCCTCTTTCCTGCTCATTGGATGCTCCTGGTTCCCGTAATAAAACTTCAGGTCAGAGCAGTCAAAGCTGCCCGCAACACCTCTTCATTGAGTCCCAATGGCCCGTCCATACGGATGTGCATACCGGGGATCATCACCGCATCAATCAGACGCGGAAGGTCTTCCCGGAGATGGCGTCCACGGCTCCAGAACAGGGGGGATATTCTGAAATTTCTGATACCGCGGCTATATTCCTCCTGAATGGCGTCCGTCAGCATGGGGTGCCACAGTTCTAAGTAGCATAGCCGGATAGGGCGTTCCGGATGGATTGCCTTCAAGTCGGCCGCCAGGATCTCAAACGGAAGGCGCCATTCCGGATCACGGGATCCATGCGCAAGCAGCAAATGTGCTTCCTTGGTCATGCACTGCCAACCGCGGATAAATACCACTGTCTTTGGCCAAAGGAGTCATCAGAAGCGGTGTTCATTCCGTGTGATAACTGTTGCGACAGGCGTACCGCCTCACCCACAATGAGGATTGCCGGGCTACCCAGATCTGCTTCGTGAATGGCATCGGTCAGATCGCTTAACCTGGCGTACACATGGCGCTGCTGCGGCAAAGTTGCCCATTGCATGGCCAGCACCGGCGTATCCGGGTGCCGTCCACCGGCGATCAAGGCGTCCTGAATCTCCGTTATACGGGCTATTCCCATATGGATGACCAGGGTGTCTGCTGCCTTTGCGATATGATGCCAGTCCACCGGTGGGGCATCCGCAGCTTCGTGCCCTGTTACGAACAGGACGGATTGGCTGATGCTGCGGTACGTCAGCGGTACGGCGGCACAGGCTGCCGCCGCAAGGCCGCTGGTGATGCCGGGTACTATTTCGTAGTCGATGTCGGCCGTCCACAGTGCCATACACTCCTCACCACCGCGTCCAAAAATAAACGGGTCACCCCCCTTGAGGCGCACTACACGCATACCTTGCCGCGCGGCGTGGATCATCCGCGTCTGAATACTCACCTGAGAAGCAGAGGGCCTGCCGCCTCGTTTGCCCACATCCACCAATTTGGTGTCCGGCCGCGCCATATCCAGAATGCGTGGATTGACCAGGGCGTCATAAAAGATGATATCGGCCGTACCCACAAGGGCGGCCGCCTTCATGGTCAGCAGGTCCGGGTCACCCGGACCCGCCCCGACAATCCAGACTTTCCCGCTGTTACCATAACTCCCCCCTCTGCTCATAGATGAAGTCCTCCGGCGGTCAGCAGCCGCCGTTGACCGGTGGATCCGGCGTCTTGCGCGGGAGGTCGCGTCAGTCCATGTCCCATACTCCGGGAGGCAGTATTTTTAACGTTCGGATACATTCCCCACCCCGGAATCGTCGAGACGGATCATTCCGGCCGCAACCGTTTGATGTGTCACTTCGTCGATCAAAATAAACGCTCCGGTTGCGCGGGTGGCGTCATATGCATCAGCGGCGAGCGGCTGCTGCACATTCAGCGTGATGCTGGCGATGTCATTCAGTCGCAGGGTATCGGCCGGGTGCTTCTGTTGCGTGTTGATATCGAGTAGCGTATTGATTTTTATGACGCGCGCGGTGACTTGCCGGGTTGTGTGTTTCAGCCAGTAGTTGCGACGCGGATCAAGTGGATCCTCCGACAACCAGCAAACGTCGGCAGTGACGGTTTTGAGCGGAGTGGCCGGACGATCGGCGGATGCGAGCATGTCGCCACGCGAAATATCCAGGTGTTCCTCCAGCAACAGCGTTACCGATTGGCCGACGACGGCCGATTCTAGCGACTGATCGAGTATCAGAATATCTTTCACGGTCGCCGCCGATCCTCCTGGTTGCACCACTAGCCGGTCGCCCCTGCGGACTTTCCCGGCTTCGATACGGCCCATGTAACCGCGGAAGTCGTTGGCTTCGTGGCCGTTGTGGCGCGCCACCAGTTGTACCGGAAAACGCAGCGGTTCGTCATGGCATGCGTCATAGACGCTCAGGGATTCGAGCAGTTCGATCAGCGTTGGCCCCTGATACCATGGCATCCTGTCGCCCGCAGTGACCACATTGTCGCCCGCTAGGGCAGACAACGGAATCGTGCGGATATCCTTCAGGCCCAGCCGTTGCGCGAATTCCCGGTATGCTTGCACGATGCGGTCATACACCGCGTGGTCGTAATGCACCAGATCCATCTTATTGACCGCGACCACGACATGCTCGATCTGCAACAGGTGGGCGATGGTCGAATGGCGCTTGGTTTGCACCAGTAATTCCACGCTGCCATCGTCGCTCATCTTCACTTTCGAGACATCGATCAGGATGACGACGGCGTCAGCAGTGGATGCTCCGGTAACCATGTTGCGCGTGTACTGTTCATGGCCCGGGGTATCGGCGATGATGAACTTGCGCCGGGGCGTGGCGAAGTAGCGGTAAGCGACGTCGATGGTGATGCCCTGCTCGCGCTCGGCTTCCAGGCCATCCGTCAGCAGCGACAAGTCGATCGCGTCGCCGATGGTGCGCCGGTGCCTGGCGTGCGATATCGCGTCCAGTTGGTCGGCAAAAATGCCCTTGCTGTCGAATAGCAGACGGCCGATCAGCGTGCTCTTGCCATCGTCCACCGAACCGGCAGTAATGAAGCGCAGCAAGCCGCGCTCTCTCGTCAGTTCCTGAAAAAACTGTTTGGGAATGGTCGCGCTCATCAGAAATATCCTGCCTTCTTGCGTTGTTCCATCGATGCTTCCGATGTCCGGTCATCCATCCGGGTTGCCCCGCGTTCGGTGATTTTGGTCATGGCGGTCTCGGCGATGATGGCCTCGACGGTAGCGGCATCCGACGCCACCGGGCAGGTGCATGAGATATCGCCGACCGTACGGAAACGCACGACTTGGGTCTCGATTACCTCACCTTCTTTAGCCGGTGTCAGCGTGGTCAACGGCACTAGAAAGCCGTTGCGCGGAATGACCTGGCGCTCATGGGCAAAATAAATCGGCGGCAGCGCCAGTTTTTCCCGGGCGATATATTGCCAAACGTCCAGTTCGGTCCAATTGGAGATCGGGAACACGCGCATATTTTCGCCAGGATGAATGCGGGTGTTATATAAATCCCAGAGTTCCGGGCGCTGCGCCTTCGGATTCCACTGCCCGAACTCATCGCGGAATGAAAAAATCCGCTCCTTGGCGCGAGCCTTCTCTTCATCGCGACGAGCGCCGCCGATGCAGGCATCAAACTGAAATTCAGCAATGGTCTCCAATAGAGTGACGGCCTGCGCCGCATTACGCGAATCGCTTACGGGATTACGCAGGCGCACGGTGCCGCGCCTGATCGACTCCTCGACTGAACGCACGATCAGTTGCTCGCCCAGTTCAGCAATGCGTCGATCGCGGAATTCGATGACTTCAGCGAAGTTGTGGCCAGTATCGATATGTACCAACGGGAACGGGAACTTGCCGGGGCGGAAGGCCTTCTCGGCGATGCGCAGCAGCACCACCGAATCCTTGCCGCCGGAAAACAGCAGCGCCGGTTTGCCGCATTCGGCCGCAACCTCGCGCATAATGTGGATCGCTTCTGATTCCAGCCAGTCCAGATGGTGATTGCTAGCGGCATCGAGAACCTGTTTTTCGGCTGTAGTATGCATCATATTTGTCCTGAAGTTTTTTGTGGTATTGCTGGCTTGGCGCGGACCAGTTTGCCGTCAACGACATGCAGGCCACACTCTCTGGTGGCCGGATTCTCCCACCACCAACGCCCCGCGCGGATATCCTGGCCGGGGGAGATGGCGCGCGTGCAGGGGGCACAGCCGATGCTGGGGTAACCCTGATCATGAAGACGATTGTGGGGCACCTCAAAATGACGGATATAGTCCCAGACTTCTTCGCCAAGCCAATCGGCCATGGGATTAAACTTGGGCAGCTCGTGGGCCACATCCCATTCCCGGACGGCGAGGTCTTGCCGTGAAAGCGCCTGTTCCCGGCGCATTCCGGTCACCCAGGCCCCTTTACCCCGCAATGCGCGCTGCAAGGGTTCGACCTTACGCATATGGCAACAGGCCTTGCGCAATTCCTGGCTTTCATAAAAGGCGTTGGGTCCGTGTTCCCGGACATAGCGCTCCACTGTCCCGTGTTCCGGGAAATACACCTGGATGGGGAGGTGGTAGTGCCCCCGGGCTTCCTGCATCAGCCGGTAGGTTTCCTCCGGTAAACGGCCGGTATCGAGGGTGAATATCTCTATCCAGGGCGCATGCTTCGCAATCAGGTCCGTGAGCACCATATCTTCCGCCCCAAAGCTGGTGGCAAAAGCCGCCGGTGCGTATGGCGCGTTGCGCAATTCCTCAAAAAGGAGGAGCACATCCTGTATCCTGGTTCCTACGCTCATGGATTCCTCACCGTCTCCCTGTATGTGGAAGGCCGGGATCCGGCGGTAATAAATCCTGTCGTCGGACGAAGTCCCCGAATGTCTCGCCGGCCCAGCGCTGGCCGGCAAACCGTTTCAACAGCGGGCGCAGGATGTCCAGCAGGGCTTCTTCGCCCAATGCCTCCCGGTAAAGTGCGTTCAGGCGCATGCCGGTCCGATCGCCGCCCAGATAAAGATCGTAAAGGCCTGGCGCTTTGCCGACCAGGCCGATCTCCGCGAGATAAGGCCGGGCGCACCCGTTGGGGCAACCGGTCATACGCACCGTCAACGCTTCTCCTTCCAGACCGGTCTCGGCAAGCAATGCCTCAATGCGATCCAGAAAAACCGGCAAATAGCGCTCGGCCTCGGCCATCGCCAGGGGGCAGGTGGGCAGCGCTACGCATGCCATCGCGTGGGTACGGACAGGGGTGAGATTCAACAGTCTGTTGAGCCCGTACTCAGCAAGCACGGTTTCGACAACGGGGCGTTCCGCAGGGGAAATGCCGGCGATCAGCAGATTCTGATTGCAGGTCAGCCGGATTTCGCCATGGTGCAGACGAGCGAGTGCATCCAGCCCGCTGAGGAGCGGAATATCACCATCGGCAACCCGGCCACCGGGTATGAAGAGGGTAAGACAGGCTGTTCCGTCATCATTTTCGAGCCAGCCGAACCGGTCTCCCGAAGACTCGAAGTGGAACGGGCGCGGCGGGGCCAGCGAAAATCCGGTGCGTTGCTGCACCTCTTCCATGAAGCGATCTAACCCCATACGGTCTACCGTGTATTTGAGGCGGGCAAGGCTTCGATTGCTTCGGTCTCCGTGGTCACGCTGGGTAATGAGCACGGCTTCGGCTATGGCCAACACCTGCCCGGGGGCGCAAAATCCGCAGACATCCGCCAGCCTCGAGTAGGTATCGGGTTTGTTGTGGCTGCGACCAAGGCCTCCCCCAACACAAACATTGAATCCCGCCAGTCGTCCCTCCTCGTGTATGGCGATGAACCCAAGATCCTGCGTGAACACGTCGACGTCGTTGTGCGGCGGCACAGCGATGGCAATCTTGAACTTGCGGGGCAGATAGGTAGGCCCGTACAGGAGATCCTCCTCCGGAGCGGTTATCTGTTGGCCGTCCAACCAGATTTCATGATAGGCATGGCTCTGCGGCAGCAGATGCTCAGCAATTTTCTGCGCCCAACCGTATGCCTCGGCATGAAAGGCGGAGATCTGAGGGGCGGAACTGGCGATGACGTTGCGGTTAACGTCGCCGCAGGCGCTGACCGTATCGAGCAGTGCCTGGTCGAGGGCTTGCAGCACCGGCCTGAGATGCGGCTTGAGCAGTCCGTGAAATTGTATGCTCTGTCTGCTGGTGATACGCAGGCTGGCGTTGCCGTAGGTGCGGGCGATGTCGCCCAATGCCAGCCATTGTGCTCCGCTTAATACGCCGCCCGGCAGGCGCAGCCGGGCCATGAATTGATACAGGGGCTCCAGTTTCTGCTGGTGGCGTTCCGCCCGCAGGTCGCGATAGTCCTGCTGGTAAATGCCATGGAACTTGATGACCTGAACGTCATCTTCCGCCAGTGCACCGGTGACAGGATTGCGCAGACTCTCCCGCAACGTACCGCGCAGCCCCCGGCTCTCCGCCTTGATCCGTTCCACATCGGAAAGTGCTTTGTCATTAATAGACATCTCGGTGATATCTCCCCGTCTGTTTCAATTCCAGAATATATTCCTCGGCCTGAACCTGCGTACGACCGGCCGACTGAACGATATCCACCAAGGATTGATGTACCGCCCTGCCCATCGCTTCGGCCCCGCAAACATACACGGCGGCACCTTCTTCAAGCCATGCGAATACGTCACCGGCACGCTCCCGCAAACGGTCCTGGACGTATATCTTGCGTTCCTGATCGCGGGAGAAGGCGACGTCGAGTCGGGTGAGGCGCCCATCCCTGAGCCAGCGCAGCCACTCCCGCTGGTATAGAAAATCGGTGCTGAAGTGGCGGTCCCCGAAGAACAGCCAGTTATTCCCGGCAGCGCCCAACGCCTCCCGTTCCTGCAGGAAGGAACGAAAGGGGGCCACCCCGGTCCCTGCCCCAATCATGATCATTGCCTGTCGGGAATCTTCGGGTAGCCGGAATTCGGCATTGGATTCGATAAATATGGGTACAGGCCGGCCGATGGCGACACGATCCGCCAGAAATGTCGAGGCAACCCCCAGACGCTCCCGCCCGTGGCTGCTGTAGCGGACGGCGGCGACCGTCAGATGGACCTCGCCCGGGGCGGCTAGAAGGCTGGAGGCGATGGAATACCGCCGCGGCGGCAGGGGCCGCAGGCAGTCGGCGAAGGATTGCGCACCAAGCCCCTTGACGGGGTATTGCCCGACGACGTCGATGACTTCCCGGCCGCCTGTCCAGGTGTCAAGACCGTTGACATCCCGCCCGGCAATCGCACTTTGCAAATCCTTCGCGTCACTCAGGCGCGCGTAACGCTCCAGAAAGGGCCATGTGATTCTGGTGATTTCATAGTGCGCGGCGAGGGCCTCCACCAGCGGCATTTCACCCTGCCTGGTCCGTACGGAGGCCTTGTGGTCCAGCTCGAGCCGGTCGAGCAGCTCTTCTACGAGTTGGGGCGGATTGCTCGGAGCAATGGAAACGACATCGCCTGGTGCATAGTGAAGGCCAGATCCGTCGAGGTCCAGTTCGAGATGCCAGATCTCCCTGTCCGACCCGCGGCCGGAGAGATTCACCTTGTCCAGCAGGACGGCGGGGAAAGTCGCATGGCTCGAGTATCCCTGTTTCAGAATAGGGGCTGGAAGCGGTACTGCCGGAGAGGACTTGCCGGTGGTGAGTGCCCCCAGAACCTGCTCCATCCAACACATGGCATCCTCTTCGTAATCGACGTCACAATCGACCCGGGGGAGAAGGCGCTCGGCGCCGGCGGAAGCGAGGGCAATATCGAACGCTTTTCCCGCCTGGCAAAACTTGGGATAGCTGGCATCGCCCAATGCCAATATGGCAAAGCGGCTGCCGTGCAGATCCGGGACCGGCCCATCGGTCAGTGAAGCCAAAAGCACGCGGGCACTGTCAGGTGGCTCACCATCCCCGTGCGTACTGACAATAAGCACGATGATGCGATCCCGGCGCAACCGTGCACGACCATACGTCAGCATGTCCTGAACGCTGGTTTGCACACCCACCGTCTGAGCCCTGGTCGCCAAAAGCTCCGCCAACCGCTTGGCGTTACCGGTTTCCGTGCCAAACAATATGGTGATCTTTTCTCCAGTGTCTCCTTGTATTTTTGAGGCAGGCGCACTTTCCCCAAAACCCGTCAAATAACCGCCGGACCACAGCAATTGTTCGCGAGTCATACCCTCTGCGAAACGTCGCAGGTCCTCCTGCTTTCGCGGGTCCAGCAGAAAGTCTGATTGTCGGATCAATTCCATTGCAGCACCATCTTATTGGTTGTCACCATGATTCATCGCACCGGCTCGGCGAACATCAGGGACAAAGCCTAATCGACGGCGTACAAAAGCTGAAAGACCGATATATTATATCTATATGCTTATTGGTTTGGATGATTGATATCCGACGAACGGGCAAAGGCGTCGTTGCATCTGCGCTGCAGATGCGGTAGTGCACCAGGACCCCAACAGTCCAGGTGCTGCCGATAACCCTCTATACCTCACCCTCCGGAATGCACAAACGGACGCAATGGGCGAGCAGGAAACAACTCAGGATCGGCGCAATATTGGCAGAAGATTGAAGCGCCAGATAAATCCCGGAATGGCAAAAACAGCAAACATACACAAAGTAACTACATAAAACTCCCAGCCCTGCGCATGGAGATGACCATTCAGACTGCCCTCTATACCCATGCCGACAACCCCGACAACAAGATACATTGCCAGCCATTCGAACAGGTACTGCCGCAACACCTTACCGCCAGCCACCTTGCGAAAGAAGAACAGGCGATTGCTCAACCACGGTAGGTTGGCGGCCACGAAAGCCAATGCAATGTACATCAACACCCAGTCCTGCACGGTCATCAGATCACTCCCCGTATAGCATGGAAACAAAGGGCATCATCAGCCCAGAAGTCATACCGGACACCGGCATGGCCAATCCGTGGACGCAAATGACCACGTCGGCACGATGATCATATCCGATCGCCCCGCGCCAGAATCATTGAAGATACACTACTTCGACCACATGCGGTCAACAAAGTGTCCTGCCATCGTTACCCAGGTCAGTCTTCAGGGTACGGCCGCACAGCCCCCCGACAAGGAGAGGGCTTCCGGAAAGGACACCCCGCAACTGCCGAGGTTAGGGAGGGTTAATTACCCTTGCTTGGTTGCAGGATGGAAAGGGCATGGGAATTTATCAGCGCGGGTTCAGCGGTGGTAAAAGGCTCCATGTTGCTACCGATCAGTTGAACGCTATACCAACCGTCACCTTTGTAGGACAATACCTTGAATTTAAGCATGGCCATGGATACTGCGGCAGTATACATTGTTCCAATCGTCAGCGGCTTTTCTCGCTGACTTACAGCACATCCGGATAACCACAGTATTGCGACCATCCATGTCGCAATGATCAAGTGATGCCTACACATATCGCCCCTCAGCTTGTAACCCCTGGAAATGAAACCACTCCATCGCCTCTGCCCAACGTCGGAAGGAAAATCCGGCCACAGTCGGGCATGGCGTCCAACTCTGCCAGCGCGGAAAACACCCGGGCCTCAGTGTTTGAGTCGGCAGGATCGGAAGTGTTTGCCGAGGAGCATGAGGAACTGGATGGTTTGCTGGGTTTCCGGTTGTTTTATCAGTTCCCAGAGTCCGGTGAGGCCGCCTTTGGGAAGAG
>Ga0315298_1004525_pt1 | contig 20722 bp, 21 predicted proteins | sample WHS_1_MG_FD_203077 | JGI IMG/M metagenome (GOLD analysis project Ga0315298, IMG submission 203077) | Extremophilic microbial mat communities from Washburn Hot Springs, YNP, Wyoming, USA - WHS_1_MG | ecosystem: Environmental > Aquatic > Thermal springs > Hot (42-90C) | place: USA: Wyoming...
ATGTACACTGCACCCGGTGCGGCGAGCACAAACCCAAAGAAAGAGAATAAGAATGCCAGAAAGAGCCCGAGTGGCCATACCCTGAACCCTGCTTGTGCACCATATCTCTGTGCAACTATCTTATGCGGGGGGCATTAAGTCATATTGGTAAGCTTTTAAGGCATTTAAAGGCAAGTGATCAAACAAGCTCTAATACTCTTTTCACTGCCTATGGAGCAATACTTCTATATATTAATCTCCCTTACAGAGTTACTTCGGTATTAAGAAGCGCTAAATGGGAAAGGTTTATAAGATTAACTTGGGTTTATAATTGCAATTGGCATAACTGCCAAATAATGAATCGAAAAAAGAGTGGTGTTCTTATGGTAGAAATCAAAATTGGCAAATATACAATATCCGAGGATTCACCCTGTTTTGTGATTGCCGAGATAGGTCATAATCACCAGGGTGATCTGGAGATTGCTAAAAAAATGATTGTTGCTGCCGCTGAAAATGGTGCTCATGCTGTAAAATTCCAAAAGCGCTCCAACAAAAATTTATTCACTAATGAGATGTACAACAAACCCTATGAAAATGAAAACAGCTATGGCAAAACCTATGGGCTACACAGGGAAGCGCTTGAATTTGATGAGAGTGAATACCGAGAGCTGAAAAAACTTGCCGATGAGCAGGGTATTGTTTTCTTTGCTACACCATTTGACTTCTGGAGCGTTGATTTTCTAGAAAAAATTGGTGTTCCTTGTTACAAAATTGCTTCTGCACTTATAACAGATATTCCGCTTGTAGAGTATATTGCCTCCAAAGGCAAGCCCATATTCCTCTCAACAGGTGGTGCAACTATCGAGGATGTTGACCACGCGTACAAGACAATCAAGAAATATAATGCACCACTGTGTATAATGCAATGTACTGCTGCATACCCACAGATGGACTATAAAGAAACACACTTAAATGTACTCAAAACATATAAACAAAGGTATCCTGATGCCATCTTAGGTCTTTCAAGCCATGATAGTGGAATTATGTTGCCTATTGCTGCATATGTGTTGGGTTCAAGAGTTGTTGAAAAGCACTTTACATTAAATCGCGCAATGAGAGGTACCGATCACAGTTATTCACTTGAACCTGTTGGTCTTAGAAAAATGTGCAGAGATCTCATAAGGGTTTATGAGGCAATGGGGTCATCTGAAAAGCGCCCACAACAATCAGAAATTAATCCCATACTCAAGATGGGAAAGAGTATTGTTGCAAAGAAGAAAATATCAAAGGGTACAATTATTACTCCGGAGCTTGTTGCTTTTAAGAGCCCCGGTGGTGGTCTTCAGCCATACAAAGTATACGATGTACTTGGCAGAATTGCAGAAAAGGATTTAGAGCCAGATGAACTTATTTCTTTTGACAAGCTAAGCAAAGATTTCAAACAGAGATTTGAGAGTGTTAACTGGGGAAACGTATATGATAAATAAAACTGCCAAAAACATAAAAATGGTTGTTTTTGATTTTGATGGTGTTTTCACAGATAACTATGTTTATGTTGACCAGGATGGAAGAGAGATGGTTAGATGTACGCGTGCTGATGGGATAGGCTTGAGCTTACTGCGAAAACTTGGTATTAAACTCTATGTGTTATCCATGGAGAAGAATTCTATAGTCAAAAATAGATGTAGAAAACTTAAGATAGAATGCATAACGGGTTGTGAAAATAAACTTGAAGCTTTAAAAAAACTATTGAACAAAAATAGGATATCTGCTGAAAATACCTGTTATGTTGGTAACGACACACCTGATTTAGAATGCCTTAAGTATGTGGGTTTTCCGGTTGCAGTTCCGAACAGTCATAATGAAGTGCTAAAGACTGCAAAGTATATAACAAAAGCGAAAGGAGGAGAAGGGGCAGTAAGAGAACTCTGTGAGTATCTTTATAAACAGGTGATGGAATGAGTATTATTGAAAAAGTCTTTAATGTGAGTGGTAAGGTGGTTGTACTAACCGGTGGATTAGGCATACTCGGTACGGTTTTTGCAAAAGCGCTGAGTGAAGGAGGTGCTAAAGTAGCAATACTTGAGCTAAAGGAAGGAACGCTTAATGGTGAGAATATTATTGTATACAAAACGGATATAACAAAAAGAAAATCTCTTGAGGAAACACTTGCAAAAATTAAGAAAGATCTAGGCACTCCAAATGTACTCATAAACTGTGCCGCAATAGATTTTCCCCCAAACTTTAATTCAGGAGAAAGCGGTTTAATCGAAACTGATGATGCTGAAGAAATGTATGATAAAGTTATGGAAGTTAATGTAAAAGGCCTTCTTCTATGTTCACAGGTGTTTGGAAATGAGATGGCAAAAAATGGTGGGGGGAGTATAATCAATATCTCATCCATTTACGGAATAATCTCACCGGATCAACGCATATACCCTGAAAAGAATGGTAAGAAATTCATAAAACCAATTGCATACACCGTGAGCAAATCTGCACTTTTTGGTCTTACTCGATATTTAGCCACATACTGGGCAAGCAAGAATGTGCGCGTTAATGTACTTACTTTTGGTGGTGTATTTAACGGACAAGACCCAGAATTTGTAAAAAACTACTCTTCAAAGGTACCTTTAGGTAGAATGGCTAACAAAGAAGATTACATAGGAGCAATACTTTTCTTAGCTTCTGATGCATCATCCTATATGACAGGTTCAAATATGATTATAGATGGAGGATACACTGCGTGGTGAATTTATGGTAAAAACATTCTACAATTTCATAAACTCTGAATGGGTTCCTGCAATATCTGGGAAAACTTTTGATAATAGAGATCCTGCGGATAAAGATCATATTATTGGTCTCTTCCCAAGGTCAGACCAAAGAGATGTCGAGAAGGCTGTTGATGCTGCAAAAAAGGCATTTCCTGCATGGTCTAATTTAACTCCGCCTAAGAGGGGAAAAATTTTATATGATATTGGCAAGCTTATGGAGGCGCGCAAAGAAGAAATTGCAACAGCGATAGTTGAAGAGATGGGAAAAACTATGAAAGAAGCGCTTGGTGAGGTGAATGCTGGTATAGATATGTGCTATTTTATGGCAGGCGAAGGACGCAGGCTTTATGGAGAGACAACATATTCCGAGCTTCCGAATAGGCTTGCTATGATAAAAAGATACCCAATTGGAGTTTGCGGTATAATAACTCCTTGGAATTTTCCTGTTTCAATGATAACTTGGAAAACATTTCCAGCACTAATATGTGGAAACACGGTTGTGCTTAAGCCATCTGCAGAAACACCATGGACTGCCAATATCCTTGCAGAGATATTCAATGAGGCAGGTCTCCCAAAAGGCGTATTCAATGTTGTACATGGGTACGGTACTGAGGTTGGAGAGGCATTAGTAAACAATAAAGAAGTGAGGCTCATTTCATTTACGGGATCAACTGCAGTTGGGAAGAGAATAGCTGAGATCTGTGGAAAAAGGCTTGCAAAGGTTTCCCTTGAGTTAGGTGGGAAAAATGCTGTTATTGTAATGGATGATGCGGATTTGGATCTGGCAGTTAATGCAATAACTAAAGGTGCATTCACTGTTGCTGGCCAAAGATGTACTGCTACCAGCAGAGCAATTGTACATAAAGAGATATATGAGGAGTTCATTTCCAAGCTTGTAGAAGCTACAAGAAAAATGAAGGTTGGGGCGGGTAAAGAAGAATCAACAGAAGTATGCCCTGTCATTAATGAAAAACAACTTGCCACTATTGAGAGATATGTTGAAAGCGGTAAAAAAGAGGGTGCTAAGCTAATATTTGGTGGTAGAAGAATAAGTGCGGGGGAATTTTCAAAAGGCAATTATTTTGAGCCCACTATATTTATAGATGTTAAACCAGAAATGACTATTGCAAGAGAAGAAATCTTCGGGCCGGTGCTTGTGGTATTAAGGGCAGAATCATTTGAACACGCTATTGAAATACATAACAGTGTTGAATATGGCCTTTCAGGATCAATATTTACTAGAGATATAAATAAAGCGATGACTGCAATAGACAAGATAGAAACTGGGGTATTTTATGTCAACGGCCCAACGTTTGGGTCAGAGGTACATTTGCCTTTTGGTGGGGTTAAACAATCAGGAAATGGACATCGTGAAGTAGGAAAAGCTGCTATCGATGTATTTTCTGAGCTGAAGACAGTATACATAGATTATAGCGGGGCGCTTCAAAATGCACAGTTCAAAAAGTGATTCTAGAGGTGTAAAATAAATATGACCACTTGAAAATGGAATTCTAATAAACAACTCCCATAAAAATTTAAAAAACTTGTTGAGAAGAAATGTGCATGGAAAAGATAAAAGAATTTGGAAAGCAAATTATAGGAAATTGTCTCCTTTCGTTGTACAAAAATAAAATTGCAAGATCATCACTCGCTAGTGTTGGGTTTCAGTGTGCACCTGACTATTTTTTAAGGGGTGCAAGTAAATCATGGGACATCCGAGAGATTAATTTTTTTGGAGAGCTCGCAGAGAAGGTAATTAGTTCTCATAGAACATGTTTGTACTATGATAGATTATATTCAATATACCAGGCTCTCCTCAATGTATCAAAATACAAAAAGAAGGTCTTGGCTGTAGAGGTGGGTGTTTACAAAGGTGGAACAAGTTGGTTTATCTCTGAAGTATTAAGTAAAACCGCTAGATATGGTTGGGAGTTGTATTCTTTTGATACCTTTGAAGGTCATAACCCCAAAGACATTTCAAAAGAAGATGCGTCACATAAAGCGGGTTTATTTAATGATACAACATATGAATCTGTCAAAAACTTGCTAAAAGAGTATAATCACACCTTCGTATACAAAGGAAGATTTAGCGATACATCTAAAGTACTACAGAGCCTTAAATTATCGTTTGTACACCTTGATGTTGATATTTATAAGCCAACATTATTTGGTTTAAACTTCTTCAAAAGAAGAATGACTAAAGGTGGAATAATAATTGTAGATGATTATGGATTTAATACGTGTCCTGGGGTAAAAAAAGCAGTCGACGAATTTGTTGCTAAAAATGATACTTTTAACTTCTTTCACGTACTAACCGGGCAGGCAATTCTTATTAAAAGATAGTATTCTTTAATCCATTGCGATTTATATATAACTAGCGAAAATCAACAGTTGGATGCATTATTGGCGCTTTTTTATAAATTTCGCTGGAATGCCACCCCATACTTCATATGAAGGTACATCTTTGTTTACCAAGGAATGTGCAGCAATAATGCTTCCCTTTCCAATCGTGACATTCTTTAATACAACAACGTGGCTCCCTAACCACACATCATCTTCTATTCTTATAGTGCCACCTTTATGACCTTGTTTACGTATTAACTCTGAAGGATTATCGTAATTATGATTGGCATTTCTAATTACAACAAAAGGTCCAACTAAAACATCATTACCTATATATACCTCTCCTCCACCATGTGCACTAATTATAACTTGACGATTAAAGCTACAATTTTTACCAATAGAAACCCTTTCTGGGTCATAAATAGCAAAACCTGCATCACTACCAAATCGTCCACCACATTTTTTCAGCTTGTTTTTATAATAGTAATACCTCATAAAAGAGCCAAAACCACCTTCCAAGTTTGTGATAAAAGTTAGTAATATATTAGAAAACACCGTAAATACTAATCTTAAGCATTTTAACATCGAATCGCCTAGCAGCTATCTGAAGAGACTATGGAAATATTCAAGGCATTAAATTTATAAAACATAGCAAAGTACAAAATACTTAGTTGACAGTATACATAGATTATAGCGGGGCGCTTCAAAATGCACAGTTCAAAAAGTAAATTGTTGTTTTCAAAAAGTGATTTTGACAAAGTTAGGTTATCAAAAGGTAATGACAAGGAAAAATTATCTTTGATCGCTGAGATGATAAGATTCAATTCCCTTGCGACAATAGCATATGCGCAATCCGGGCACATCGGAGCCTCTTTTAGTGCAATAGAGATTTTTACAGCACTTTATCATAAGATTATGAATGTTTATCCTGATGAACCAACAAGGCCAGATAGAGATATCTTTATTCTCTCGAAGGGGCATGCAGCCGCAGGAATATATTCCACATTGGCATCTGTTGGGTTCTTCCCTGAAGAAAAGTTGCTAACATTTAGAAAGTTCAAAGGTCTACAAGGGCATGTTGATATATCTACTCCGGGTATAGATGGTAATACGGGTTCACTTGGGATGGGGTTATCAAAAGGTAAGGGGTATGCCTGGGCTCAAAGAGCTAACAAATTTAATTCATCAACATATGTAATGGTGGGAGATGGTGAACTTCTTGAAGGACAGAACTGGGAAGCAATACAATCAGCAGGACATATGAAGATGGATAACTTATATCTGATTATTGATAGGAATTTTGTGCAAACAGATAGAGAAGTAAGCAAGATTATTGATATTTCACCAATTGATGAAAAACTGAGGGTATTTGGATGGGAAGTCAGAAGTATTGACGGAAACAACATAGAAGAGATTTTGAAAGCATTCAGTGAGTTAAGGGCAATTAAAAATAAACCAAAAGCCATAATCGCAAACACTATCAAAGGTAAGGGAGTTTCTTTTATGGAACACCCATATTCCCTTGCACACGACAAGGTTTACAAATGGCACGGTGCAATAAAAGATAAAGAGCTTTATAAAAAAGCATATGATAAGTTGATAGAAAGAATTTGGCGCTTAGTAAATAACGCTGAAATTAAAATGGAAATGCCAGTATTTTATTTCCCTGAAGGAAATGTTTCTCAATTTGCTGGGAAATCTTTGAAATTTATGTTCTCAGAATTGCTTGTTGAGTATGGCTCAAAGAACAGAAATGTTGTTGTGCTTGATGGAGATCTCTCAGAGGATTGCGGTCTTGCCAAGTTTGAACAAATGTTTCCTGATAGATTTATAGAAGTAGGAATTGCAGAGCAAAATATGGTCTCAATGGCAGGAGGGCTTGCCCTTGCTGGAAAACTGCCTATTGTTAATACATATACTGCATTTTTAACATCACGCTCAAATGAACAGATATTTAATAATGCAACAGAAAACACAAAGGTTATTTACATAGGTCACCTTGCAGGGATACTCCCAGCAAAACCGGGTAAATCTCATCAAGGAATAAGAGACATTTCATTATTGCGCTCAATACCAAATTTGATTTTGTGTGCACCGGGCAATCCCGAAGAACTAAAGCAAATGATGAAATTTATGATTGAAAAAACCGACAAGAGTTGCTATATGCGATTGGAGCATGCCGCACCACGGATCAATGTTGAGTTTAAAAAGGATTACAAGCTTGAGTTTGGAAAAGGTGTAACTATTGCAGATGGAAAGGATGCTGCAATAATAACTTATGGGCCCTTGATGCTAGCAGAATCAATGTTTGCTTATGAGGAGCTGAAGAGGAATGGAATTTCAGCAAAGATAATTAATCTACCATGGATCAACAATATTAATAATGAATGGCTACTCAAAGAAGTGGAGGGGATACCACACATTTTCTGTGTGGAAAATCATTCATCCATAGGGGGACAATCAGAAGAGATAAGAAAAATTGCGCAAAACAAAGAGCATTATATACACACAATTGGTATTGAAGGTTTTGGGCAATCAGGGGATGATATCAACATATTGGATTATTATTCCCTAAACTATAAGAGCATTTCAGAAGAAATAATAGACAAGATAGTAAGTATAGCTTGAAGAAAAATTGAGGTTTTTCGATGGAACCTAAAGTTGATATTGTTATATTGGCGTACAATAGCGGTGACATTTTAGAAAGAACACTGCCAGAGATACTAAAAACTGACTACCCGAAGATGAATGTAATTGTTGTTGATAATGGAAGCAGTGATGGAACTACAGATTTTATTGGGCGAAGTAATTTTAGAAATAAAGTAAAACTGATAAAACTTGATAAAAACTATGGATGTGCAGGAGGGCTAAATCGTTCGATAAAGTACCTCACTGGCAAATATGTTGCTTTTTTAAACGAGGATATAATCCCTGAAAAAAACTGGTTGAAAAATTCTGTTAAAGTACTTGAAAAAGATGAAAAAGTTGCAGCTGTGATGAGCAAACTGATTAACCCACATACCGAGGAGATTCAGGCGCAAAGCACTACGTTTAATGAACTAACTTGCGCACCTAATGTAAGTAAATTGCCTATTAGAGAGATACCATATGCTGGGCTTGGTGGGGCGGTTTTTAGAACAAACTTAGTTAAAAAAATACCAATCGAAGAAAGGTATTTTCTATATTATGAAGATGTAGATTACTCTTTTCGCATGAGAAGATTAGGATATAAAATAGTGTCCTGCCAAGAATCCGTATTATATCATTTTCATCAAGGATCAGTGAAGAAAAATTTTACAAAGGCACAAATCTGGAGGATGAGTGTAAGAAACAGGTTATTGCTTTTTTTCAGATTTTATCCTTTATATAAGATTCTCTTGTTTTCGCCATTTGTCTTTAGCAGAATTGCAATGGGAGGAATAAAACATACACTCATTGACGGATTTGAATATGGCCCTGCTACTATCTATGGAATTCTAGATTCGTTTGATTTAAAATGGATACTAACTAAAAGAAGAGAATTGGACGAAGGAAGATGAGAAAGATTTTACAATGGGTACAAAAAAAGATTGAATCGCTTGTATTTTTCAGGTTTTTACAATATTTCCCAGATACGCTTGATTCTCTAAGATTACTAATGTACAATTTTTACTACAAATATAAAGGAATATGCTGCAGAATAACTAAAAGCGAAGATTGCTACGAATATGTTTTTGGGGATACAGCATCTATAAAAAGTCCAAAAGATGTGTGGTACCTTAAGGAATTCTGGGAAAGAATTCCGCATCTTTTAGCTGGAGACCTTGGAAGATATTCTCTTAAAAAAAGGGATAATATTATATACTGTGGAGCATACCTGGAAATATTCGCTGTATATGCTTCAAAACATCTTGGAAATTCAGGAAAGGTTATTGCTTTTGAACCAGATCCTAGTAATTTCCAAAGACTTTTGGAAGTTATTCAGATGAACAAATGCAAAAATGTAATTGCCATAAATAAAGCTACGTGGAGTAAATGTGGATCAATGAACTTTGACTATAGAGGGGCAGGTGTATCTACTTTATTTGTTGATAAGAGAAAAAGCCCAATTGTAAAAAATGTAAAGGTTGCCAAAAATGTTATTAAAGTCCCTGTTACTACGCTTGATAAGGAAATAACCAAGCTTGGCTTTAATAAGATTGATTTTATAAAAATGGATATTGAAGGTGCAGAAATTGAAATACTTAGAGGAGCAAAGAAAATTTTGGCTAATAACAAAGTTAATCTTGCAATTGCAACAAATCATATAGTAGATGGAGAATACACACGATTCAAGGTAGAAAAACTCCTAAAAAATAGGTTATAACTTCAAAACTGATTATCCCCCTCACATGACAACTTATGGTATGGCTGGAAGAGCTAGTACTAAACTAAATAGTAAAGCAATCATACCATCTACTAATCGAGCATCATACACAAAATCAGGAGTAATATCTTGCCAATAGAGAATAAGCTTTTATAAATGCGGCTATATAAAAAAGCTAAGCGATTTCCTTTATAGGGCGATTAAATGAGACACATAACAAATAAAGTGGTCCTAATAACCGGAGGAACAGGTAGCTTCGGACATACCATTGCAAGCAAACTCGTTGAATTAAAACCTAAGGAAGTGCGTATTTTTTCTAGGCATGAAAACCTTCAGTTTGAGATGAAAAGAGAGTACCCTGAATTTAACTTCATACTTGGAGATGTTAGAGATTATGATAGGGTTGATGAAGCTATGAATGGTGTTAATACTGTTTTCCATGCCGCAGCGCTCAAGCAGGTCCCGGACTGCGAAATTCATCCTATGGAAGCTGTTAAAACAAATATTATCGGGGCATATAACGTGAAAAATTTGGCTATTAAGCACAATGTTGATAAGGTTGTATTTATATCTACTGATAAAGCAGTAAAACCCGTAAATGCGATGGGTATGTCTAAAGCACTCCAAGAGAAGATCTTCTTATCTGATGAGTTTAACCATAATACAACTACGTGCATTGGTGTTAGATACGGGAATATAATTGGAAGTCGTGGCAGTGTTATCCCTTATTTTGTTAATCTGGCAAAGAACAATAAGCCTCTTGGGGTAACTCATCCAGAAATGACACGATTTTTACTGACGCTCGATAATGCGATAGATCTCGTTTTTTATGCACTTGAAAATGGCAAGGGAAGAGAGATTTTCGTAAGAAAATCACCATCTGCAAAAATACAGGATGTTGCGGAAGTAATTGCTGATCATTACAATGCTAAAACATATATCGCAAAGATCAGACCGGGAGAAAAAATCCATGAAACTCTTGTACAGGAAGAAGAGATGGCACGAACTGAGGAAAAAGAGGATTATTTTGTTATACACCCTAGGGAGGAATTTGAGAGTGGGAGAACTGATGAATATACTTCAAACAACGCAAAAAAACTTACCAAAGAAGAAATTAGAGAACTTTTAAAACAAACCGGGTGGCTTGTATGATCTTAATAACAGGTGGCAGCGGAAGACTTGGAAAAGAGCTGAAAAAATACTTTGTAGGAGCTGAAGCTCCTAATAGTAAGACTTTGGACATCGCTAATTACACAGCGGTAGAGAAATATGTTTCCGAAAATAAGCCTGAATCAATAATACACCTTGCTGCAATGACAAGTATACCTCAATGTGAATATGATAAAGAAAACGCGTGGAAAATAAATGTGATTGGCACTAAGAACCTTCTAAATGCATGTATAAAGTATAATCAAAGCTGCTACTTTATTTATATGTCAACAGCGTGCGTTTTTAGCGGTGAAAAAGGCAACTATAATGAAGATGATTTTCCCGCACCTAAGAACTTTTATAGCATTACAAAAGTAGTTGCTGAAACCGCTGTCGAATTTGCTCCTTTAAGGGAGAAGCTAATAATCCGCTCAAATTTTGTGCCCAGAGAAAAATGGTCATATGAAGGTGCATTTATAGATAGGTATGGAACTTACCTTTATACAGATGATTTAGCAGCCGCAATAAAAGAGGTTTATGATGCACGACTTACTGGCATTGTACACATAACTGGGGACAAAAAAATGAGCATGTATGAACTTGCAAAGATAACTACTCCTGAGGTTTTGCCAATTTCGTATAAAGAATTTGAGAAAAAAGTTGACTACAAGCTTACCATTGATATGTCCCTTAATTCAAAAAGATGGAAAAAATATCGCCTCACAAGAATATAAGTATTGAATTGTCTCCATTTCATTGTTGGATATTTACGCGGAATTAATTGAAAAATAGTTTATTCTGATCTACTCAACATCCAAGTAATAACCTCTTTAAGTTCTGATGCAATCTTCTTTGGATCATCGGTTGAAAATATGTTAGAAGTATATTTTCGTAGGAAACGATGATAATTTTGGGTATCTACCCTATATTCACCATTCTTAACACTCATTAGTACTCTGGGAAGCATATTCATATCTTTTACATCAATCCCAACTTCACGATATGCCTCATGACCCAATACTATTAGTGGCTTTCTAAGGAGAAGCGCTTCATATCCAACTGTTGAGTTAAGTATTATTACCCCAAGAGAATTACGTATCAACTCGGTCGTGTTCTCAGATGGGTGAATTAAGCGTATGTTTTTTTGTCTCTTAAGATTCAATGCTTCCAAAAAGCTTTGGTCTGCATTTTTCCAATGCGGATGGACCTTTATATACAAGTAAGTATTCCTTGGTAATATCTCAGATATCTGCTTCGCAAGCTTTAACTGATTTATAAACGGCTCACGATATGCTAATTGTGCTTCCCATTCATAATGAAGAGGAAATAGAAAATAGTCTTCCTTTCTTGAATTTTCAAAAAGGAGAGAGTGAAGTGAAGGATACAGCAGGTATCTCATACCCATTGAAAAAAGACGGATATATTTTGGCAAAAGTGAAGGAATATCTGCATCAAGCGCCCTATCTTTATCCTCAACCAGAAGGAAAAGTTTCTTTGGCATATTAACAAACCGAAAGAGGAGGTTTTCTGTTTTATTTATTGCAGTTTTATCGATTTTGACGTTCGTTTTTTGTTTCAACGTGCGGTCAACAAACTTTTCAGCAATACCTTCTTTAGATCTTGACTTATAATAGATTGGTTGGTTATTTATATTCCAAAAAATCAAACTATCATTAACCAAGCGCCCACGAATCATCTTTATTACTTTAATACCCATCCGTTCAGCAACACGCTCTGCAGTGTGCATGTAGAAAAGATTATCAAGTGTCGGAATAATCACATCCGTATCTTTTAGAAGTTCTTGCCAAGCATATACATACCTTGCGACCTTTTCATCTAGGCCAGATTTATTTAGCCAATACCACCTTTTCTGGTTTGAAAAAAACATATAGTTGAACGAAAGACCTACGTATTGCTCCGCTTTATCTATTTCCTCACGGGATAAATTCCTTGAAAATATTTCAGAGTCAAAGAAATACACATATGGCAAAGAATTGGGATATAGCTTTTTAAAAACATCTTCCTTAATACGGCCAACAATTTCTACATCAAAATCTTTTGAAAGCACCTCAAAGCTATGTACGTACTTTGCATATATTTCGTATGACTGATCGGTTGTAATATCTGCCGGATATAAAACCTTGATTTTAGGCTTTTTAATGCGAACCACCTTTATCTCATGGAGCGAGTGATTATAGTAATTCAATGATTATAAATGCATTTCGCCAGCTACACATTTTACCTCACGAGAAATTATATATTTATACCTAAACTAAACACCATTATGAAATGTATGGCATTAATACTTGCGAGAGGTGGTTCACAAAGGATACCAAGAAAAAACATTAAACTTCTTGGAGGAAAACCGTTAATAGCGTATACAATTGAAGCCGCCAAGAAATCTAAATATATAAATAGGATTATTGTTTCAACTGATGATGATGAGATTGCAAAGGTTGCAAAAGAATACGGGGCCGAAGTGCCATTTTACAGGCCAAAAGAAATATCACAATCCAGCTCAACAGAATTAGAGGCGTTTGAACATGCGCTTAATTGGTTGAAGGAAAATGAAGGTTATGTACCTGATATTATTGTAAAACTATTTCCTACATCACCTTTCAGAAGAGTTGAATCTATTGACAATTGCATAGAACTAATGTTTAAAAATCCTGAAGCGGATAGTGTGCGCTCGGTAAGAAAATGTACAGAACACCCATACAAAATGTGGAAAATTGAAGGGAACTTTCTTGAACCATTTATACCGTGGGATCAAAAACCAAAGGAGGCACATACTCTTTCATATCAGGTTCTGCCGCCAGTTTACGTAAATAACGCAAGCATAGATGTGACAAAACCGGAAACCATCTTAAAGAAAAAATCTATAACAGGTACCAAAATCCTCGCATATGTAATGGATGAAATAGAGTCTGTGGATATAAATAATATGTTGGACTTCTACTTTGCAGAAATGCTAATAGAAAGAAAAATAGCCAAACTAGAAACCTAGTGTACATTTAATTAAATTTGTGCAAAAATAGAAACATGGTCAAATTTTCTTTACTTGTACCTGTACTTAATGAGGAAAAAAATATTGGGACTTTTCTCGACTTGATTCTTAATCAAGAGTTGGTTCCAGAGATTGTATTTGCAGATGGAGGGTCAACAGATAAAACGATCAGCATAATTAAAGGATACAAAAATAGAAATATCAAGCTAATTGAGTTGGGAGAGAGGGGGACGGGCAAGGCAATAAATGCTGCATTTGATGCATCAACCGGGGATTACGTTATACATGCTGGAGCAGATTGGAGGTTCTATGATACGAATATTTTCTCAGATATTGCAAGAAGCATTAAAGGTAATCCCGGGAGTATAAACATCAGAATTCCTGCGGATAGAAGATCAGGTAATATTATAAAAGAGTCTATACGGTTCTGGGACATAAGAAATTCTCAATATAAAAAATTTGCCATTGTGAGGAGAGATCTATTTCCAAGATACCCAGATATATCGTACGGAGAGGATAGGATTGCAACATCTACTTTAAGATCCAAGAACTTTCAGAAACAAGTTATTTACAAAAATTACAACTACGAACGCGATAGTGAGAATCTTTCATTAATAAACTTCATAAAGAGATACTTGTGGTATGGAAGAACTTACAATTTGTATTTGAAGGAATGCAAAGATCCTGTTGAGTATATGAGGCTTGCTGCAATTTTAATGTACACTATATTTCCACCTTTGTTAATAATACCTGGGATATTGAGTATATTCCAAGCATTAAAGTTTCTAAAAACGTATTCAGTATTACTGATAACATTCCCATTGTTGGCTATGATTTCAACATTCTTCATGGGGATTGGATATTTATTACATTTTGTGAATAAGGATTTAGGGCATTAGATACAAATAAGGGGAGATAATGAGAGTAAACCTGTTCACAGGATACTGCCCAACTGAGATGTATGGGCTTTCAAGATATGATCGCAATATTATAGAAAATCTATCATGCGAGAAAAATGTAGTTTGTATTAAATCTAGGTTCTATCTTCCAATTGACATTATTAGATATTCTTTAGTGAAATATCCAGAGGCAGAAATTAATCACATAACAAATCAAACGTTTGGATCAATTCTTGAACGAATGAAAGGTAAGAAGGTTATTACGGTTCATGATCTTGCTGTGCTTGATCTTGAAAATGAATTTTCGTATCTTAAGAAAAAATTTTACGAAAATATTGTATCGAGATTTAAATACGCTGATAAAATAATTGCATCATCCAAATTTACAAAAGAAAAAATAAAGGAGATATTAGGAATAGAAGATGAAAAAATAGATGTTGTTTATCTGGGTGTTGAAAACAAATTTTTCTCCAATCCTAAGAATTTTGAACAGAAAGACAAATATCAAATAATTTATGTTGGGAGCGAAAAGTTGCACAAGAATTTTATCGAAGTATTAAAAACAATGAAAATTCTTAAAGAGTATGGAAAGTTTAAGCTCATAAAAATAGGAAAAGCACAATCAAATAACCGCAAAATGCATGTGGAATATGTTAGCAAAAATAATTTAGATGTTGAGTTCATAGAGTATGCGGATGATTCAGAACTAATAAAACTATACCGTGAAAGTAATGTTTTCATAACAATGTCTGATTATGAAGGATTTTGTTTTCCACCTCTAGAAGCGGCTGCCTGTGGTATTCCGCTTGTGTTAAAGAAAAGTCCAACGCTTGAAGAGATATACGGGAAAGTTGGGTATATGGTAAACGGTCCTCAAGAAGCTGCAAATGCAATATTAGATTTGATTTCTTCAAAATCAAGATATAACCAAAGTGCTTCAAAAGCTAATGAATATGCTAAACAGTTCACATGGAAAAAATGTGTGAGAAATGTTGAAAACATATATGAAGAGATAGTTTAGACCGAAGCGATAACAAGTAATTGATGAGAAAGCTTTGGTCTCAATCTTTCCAAAATCTGTATTGGGATTTTCATGAGCTTTCTCATTATACTCAAACGGCCTATATTATAAAAGCTCTCATTAGTAAAATAGGATACATCATTTACTAAGAAACCTTTCCTTTCCAGAAGGTGCAAGAGTGTTTTCTCGTTATGAACAGATACGTGCTCTTTATTTTCATTTAATATCCCGAAAAAGTTGCCGATAAATCTCACAAATGAAAACTGATTTGGGGTTGTTATAATCAAAAGGCCGCCCTTTTTTAGGTGCCTCTTCGCACATTCCAAAAACAGGCCCGGGTTCTCTAAATGTTCAATAAGTTCTCCCGCAAAAATAACATCAAATTTGCGATTCAAATTGAAATTCTGCGCATTTCCATATATACAGTTATATCCGAGGGCCTTCAACTTCTGAACAGCATTCTTATCGTAATCCATCCCTAAAACATATTTTGCATTCTCACGAATAAGTTTATGCACCCAATAGGGGGAATCCATTGAAACATCCTTATCACCTGCAAATCCAACATCTAGAACTTCCTTATCTTGAACGAAGTTTTCCAAGTATTCCTGAAAGTTCGAAAGATACATGAATTATTCTTGCTGAAAAAGTATAAAACACTAAACGAGTACCGTTACACGATATAATTAAAAAACTACACAGCAAATTAGGTTTATGGATAGAAAACAGGCCACATTTGATGACTCTTGAGAAAGGGATTAAACTTCTCAAAAAAACAACATGTATAACAAAACAGAGCTGATGAGAAAAATAAAAGAGGAAGGATTTGAAGTTCTTGAAGTAAGATCAAGCCATATTCTGTTTTCATCAAGGAGAAATCCTATAGGAAAGATTTTTGAAATTCTAGGTGATTGGTTCCCTACATTTGGCCCCATCTGATTGTTGTGGCAAGGAAAGTAAAAGAAGTGAAGAATTAGATGTCTTCCTCAAATTTCCTGCTTAATGCTTTGCTCTCTTTCAGAAGATGCTGAAGCCGGTCGCGGGCCGCCTTCAACCTTGCCTCAACCTCTTCATTCTTGCGTGAAAGTGCAACTGCTTTTGCTTCATACTCCTGTCCTATCTTCTTGAGCTCTGAGAGATACTTATTCATATGCCCCTCCTCAATTTCATTAGTGAGTGCTGTAAGCTCCTGCTGATAATTCTGGGAGAGTTTGCGAAGCTGGGAGAGTGATTCTAATTTTTTGTTGTAATAGGCCTCCAATTCATCAATCTTCTTGGAAGATTCCTGGAGTTCGTGCTGAAGAGAGAAAATCTTCTCGGAGAGGTCTGCAATTCTTTTGTGCAGTGTATTAATTGACCCCTCCTTCTCGGATGTTTTATCAGAGAGCACGGAGAGATGGCTTTCCAAACGCGAGATGAGAGCAGTATACTCCGTAGCGTAAAGCTTCTCCTTCTCTGCGTTGAGGGTAGCTATCTCTGCAATAGTTGCATTGATCGCATCAACCTTATCCTTGAGCAATTGTGCGGGTACTGCCTTATCCACATCACCATCAGGAGCCTGCTTCTGTGAGGGCGATCTTGATAAGAAAGGCAGGGAAAACGAGCGGGATGGGGCCTCTTTCTTTGATTCAGTGGGGATAGTTATTTCCTTAATTGCTTTTTTCTCATCCACTCTCTTTGGTAGGGTCTGTACGGGGATCACCGCCTTCTGTGTCATTTTTAGCTCGGCATCTTTTGGCTGTACTGTTGCATCTGATCTTTTTAGGTCGGATTTCCTACCAAGAATGAATAGATTGAATGCACCTCCGTGAATGAAGCCCATATCCTTCTTTTTTGGGGAGGGGGAAATAATTTTTGTTTCATCGCTGCCCTGTTTTTTAGGCATACTCGGGGCAGGAGGTTTTGCTGCCTCCAAATCATGCACGTATTTATCCACAGGATCCTGTTTCTCCTCTCGTTCATTCCACACTAGGTACATCTTAGTAATATCATACTGAATCTGGAGAAGGCCCTGCTTCTCTAAAATCTTTGCCCACTTGTCAACCTCCATCGCCTTCATACCGAGAGCGCGTGAAACCTCAATGAGCTCAGCCTTCTTCCTTCCTTTTACATACTCGAGAATGCGGTCAACATCTGTTGAAACATAATTCATAGATTTCACCGAAGTGATAGGTTAGGGTAATCATATGTATTTAAACATTGCGAAAGATTGGGCCTTAAAGTTAGCGACACTCTCTTTGGTATGAAAAAGATAATCTGAGCGGCACCTTAAGGAATTTTGGCAGGTCTCTCAGATAAGAACATTTATAAAATCACCTACAGAAGAATAGAATATGTCCACTTCAAACATTATTCCAAATCCATTTGATAAAAATTCAAAACTTTCGGATCTAGCAAAAAAAGGAGAATTGATCAAAGAGGGATTAAGTTTTACTGCTCTTATAAAAAGCATTATTTTTCTGATTATTCTTGGAGTAGTACTTGTTGCATATTTTAAAATTCCAACAACTATTGTAGCAATCCTAATAGGGACTGAAATTTTAGTAACTTTGATTGCAGGATACATTAGAATCGAGAAGATCAAATCAATATATTCTATAGACACGCAAGATAATGCGAGAAGTTATAGAAAGTTATTGATTACAAGCGAATACTGGGAATTGATTAAGTCTATTTTTAGCGTAATTGCAGATGGCATTAGTGTTGCTTTGATTTTTATATTCTTCTCTTCTGAGATATCCACCATAGTTCAAAATTTCCCGATAAAAACAGAATCATTGATATACCTATTTTTTGCCTTTGTCATATTCCGAGCATTTGAATTTGTTATGAGAGTGATAAGATACAATTTGATTAAAAACCTAAAAGAAAGTGATGATTTTGCACAAGTCAATCAGGAATTTGTACTAATTCAAAAGAAGCTGAAATTAGTAGAATTTATTCCTATAGGGGGCATATTCCTATTATTCATCCTACTGATGGGAGTACCTTATTGGATAACTCTAATGTTTGCAGGCTTCATACTACTGATAATTATCTTGTCTATAATTGAAATGAAGAGAATCAAGGATATACAGCTGAATAGCGAGGGAATAGATAGTTCTATTGTACAGCATAAGATTGAATCCTATCAAGATGAAAAGATTGTTGGTGCAGTTTTTGGTATACTTAAAACCATAACCGGTCTTGAAGATTTATTTAAGCCGATGGGTGTATCTTTTTTAGGTTCAGGAAAAATATATTTCCCAGAAAATTCATTATTGATAACAAATTACAGATTGCTAATGATCCAAGTACCTGTTTCAGGTGGTAATAAGATTGTCGGAGAAACGGATTACGTGTCTAAAAACTTTTTCTTCAATAGAGGAGAGATAAGACAAAAAGGAGAACAAATTTTGAAGACAAATTCCCTCCCAGAGATACTGACACTCGCAACAAATGACGTTTTATATAGTGATATTAAAAGGGTTACTTTGGAACAGATGAAAATCACAATTGAAAAAATGAACGGTGAGAGATTAGGATATGTTTTTATGGATGAAGAATATATTAAACCGCTTAAAGAATTGCTGCAATTCTACCTGAAAGACAAATTTATCGAAAAATAAATGATGAGAGATTTTAACTTAACAGCCCACAAAAAATTAGGGGGAAGTAATTATGCCGCCTTTTTGAGCGGTTCAATCTTCAAACGATAGACACCGGACATTTTCTGGCTGGCTTTCCTGAACGCCTGTGCAATCAGGTCGGTGTTTGCTGAGTAGGATCTCACCTCAAACACTATATCGCCCGCCTTGAACCTTGCTGCGAGGTCACTCGGCTTGCCGAATGATTTCCTCATACCCTTTGAAAGACGGTCTGCACCGGCACCGGAAAGCATCCTGTTCTCGCGTATAACTTCGTGCGGATACTTGCGCACATAGAATTTGTAATTGCCGTTTATTTTCTTCTCGAGGTGCCTGTTTGCCATCTGCCTTGCTGCATCAATAGCATTGTCCCGCACACGCACCGGCTCGCTTGCGATCAGAAGAGCACGAATATCATAGTCCGGTTTAAGCTCCCCGGTCTCAAATGTGTTGAGATTCTTGTGCGGCAGGGACTTAACATAAGATTTCCTCGGCTTCTTCTTTGAATACCTTGTCCATGAAGGCCCTCTCAATGACCTTATTGTTCTTGCAGGTCTCAAACCCATAAACTTCACCTAATAATTGCTTCTATTCGTAGAACGGGCAAATATAAGCGAACTAACCTTTTAAAGCTTTTACACGGCTTCCAAGAAATTCCATAAACTTGCTGTGCGCATCAAGATACCTGTCTAATTTGGTGAATGGCTTCCTAAATATCCATTGCGAATGCGTACGGCTTGCTCTTATGAATTCAACTTTTCCTTTCAGCGATGCAAGATATGCAATGTACACATCAATGTGGATAAATTGGGAGGAATAAAGACGCGCATACGCTCTAACAGCGCGTTTAATTTCTGGGAGCGCGGAGCGGAGATGTGAGACACGAACGGCAAAAAATCCTGGACAGAATTGAGGTATCCACCTGTGGAACAGCATCAGGTTCTCATAGCCGCCAATGAGAGAATTGAGAAGATAGAAGCGAAAACCGTGGCCAAGTTCAGGCGGGAGGTATGCAAAGCATAACTGGGTACGGGGTTCATTTAGAGAGGATAAAAGATGTGGTATATCTTTAGGGTTGTGCTCATAATCCGCATCCATACGAATTGCAATATCGTGCGGTTGAGAACGCGCAACCACGTGCTCCATCGCTGTGAGGGTTGCTTTTACAACACCGTAATTTCTTCTGTGTGTAATCACTTCAAGGGATGGTAGCTGCCTTGAAAGAGAGCGGAGCACTTCGGCTGTACCGTCAGTGCTACCGTCATTAACGCAGATTATTCGATAATCGCGAATTTTGCCGGCAGTCATTAATTCTGAGAGTGTTCTGTCCAGATCCATAATGAGTGGGGAGATTTGTCTTGATACGTTGTAAGCTGGCATATACACAAAAACACGCGGGAGCGCCATATGGACAAACAAGCGTTGAAAGAATTTAAGTTTAAGCATGCGAGAGATTAAAAAAAGAGCGCCGAGGAGGAGATTTTCAGCCAAAGATCAACCCATGTGAACAACCACTTTTCGCTGGTCGAGAAAGGAAATAACACCCCTTTCTTTGTGCACTTTCTTAGGCATCCCAAAGAAA